>Ga0209292_1005346_pt1 | contig 13114 bp, 14 predicted proteins | sample GOMGulsemesocosm_2_FD_184634 | JGI IMG/M metagenome (GOLD analysis project Ga0209292, IMG submission 184634) | Methane-oxidizing microbial communities from mesocosms in the Gulf of Mexico - GOM9C Gulf of Mexico (SPAdes) (version 2) | ecosystem: Environmental > Aquatic > Marine > Cold seeps...
CATCTGGATTAGCAGAGGCGATTTCAACGGGTAAAACGACGCTATTAGAGATGGCTCGGATGTGTCGAATATTTGCTTCAATCGTTGGGCCACCATCAAAGATATCCACATACCCAAGATTATCAAACCCTTCCCCTTCAAGCATACGCAAAGCGGGCAAGGTATTATCATGCACCTTACCAATGACAGCTTTAGCGCCATCATTTAACAGGTTAAGGTAGATAGGCAGTTTAGGCATTAATTCAGCAATAAAAGCCTTATTACCCAAGCCTGAGAGGTAATCTGCTTTTGCAAAAGGCATGGCAAAAAAATGAGAGCCTAGACCATCCCAAAAAGGAGAATTACCCTCGGCGTCACTTACACCTCGCATTTCAGCGATAACCCTTTCATTAAAGCGTGCTGGCGCATTGGCCATAAACATGAAACGGCACTTGGATAACAGGCTGCCATTTTTACTATGACGAAAGTCCTTATCTAAAAACAAAGTACAAAGCTCAGAGCACCCAGTATGATCATTACTCAAGGTAAGCGTGTGACTTTTTTCATACACACCTAACGTCGGTGACGCATGCACTAAGGTACCTAAATGATAGTTGTACCAAGGGGTTTGCAGACCCAAAGCAGACTCGATACCACAAACACCCGCAATCTCACCCGTGCTCGTTTCTTCTAATACAAATAAATAACTTTGATTATCTTGGCTATCTTCTGCGGATATAAATGCGGCTTCTGCATCGGCGATTCTGGCTTTTAATAAATCCAGATTGGCAGGTAAGGAGGTAAAACCGACTCCCGCATTTTCAGCCATGCGCTTTAGCGCATTTAAATCTGTTTCAACAATGGGACGTATGATCATCATGGGGTTAGGCTCACAACAAATAAATTAAGGTTAGTTGAAAATATTGAAGCCATCATAAGAGGCATTTCAAATAACACAAAACTCAATTTGTTATCCTATAGATAACTGATTAGAATGGATTGTTTTTCGTCATTTAATTCAGGTTGTCCAATGAACACTCTCGCCCTTGCTGCTTTCACCACGGCTTCAGAAGAAAATTCATTCTCTTTAGCCGCTGAAAAACTACACCTTACTCAGCCCGGCATCAGTAAGCGTATTGTCTCTTTAGAAGACCTCTTGGGTTGTCGTTTATTTGATCGCATTGGTCGTCGTATCTACCTAACAGAAGCAGGAAAAACCTTCTTACCCCATGCCTATAAAATGCTACAAGATTCTCAAAGCGGGCTTAATGCCGTACGCAACCTTTCCCATACTATTGATGGCTTTTTATCTATCGCCACCACCCAGCACATAGGCTTGCATCATCTGGCTCAGCCGGTAAAACGCTATATCTTAGAATATGAAGAAGTGGCTTTTAACTTAGATTTCCTGACATCAAAACAGGCCTATGCCGATGTTTTGCAGGGTAAACTCGAATTGGCTGTGATTACTGAGCCATCTCAAGTCGACGAGCAATTACGTTTTATTCCGCTCTGGACTGAGGACCTAAAATTTGTTTGCGCCAAGGACCATCAACTCGCAAAAATTGAGAATATTAGCCTACAGGATTTAAGCATTGTTCAAGGTATTTTACCCGATGCGAATAGTTTTACTCGTCGAGTAATCGATGAAATTTTCGATTTGGCGGCGTTGAAAATCATTCCCAGAGCCGCCTCAAATTACTTAGAGGCGATCAAGATGCTGGTCACTGCAGGCTTAGGCTGGAGCGTTTTACCTGACTCTCTCATTGATGAAAACCTTAAAGTATTAGCACTCGATAATGGGCCATTAAAACGAAAAATAGGCTGCTTAATTCACCAAGATAGAACTGAATCAAACGCTGCCAGCGCTTTTATTCGATTACTTAAAGAAGCACCGCTCAGTCGATAAAGGTTAACGCGCCGCTTTAATCAGCTGACATAACCGTGTTAGCTGTTGATAAGCACTGCTTTTATCCTCACTTTGATTCAAGGGCCAGCCACAATTTATGCGAATACAATCGAGATAAGCATCATGGGTGCTAAAGCTGATACCACTGCGAATATCCACTTCTTGTTTATTGGCGTCACTCTCTAACATAAGCGCATTAATGCCAGGTATTTGTAACCAGAGCACCACTCCGCCCTCCGGCACACTAATTTTGACATCGGCTGTTAAATTCGCCATTAAAAAAGCTCGGTAGGCATAGATTTGCATACTCAGTAACTGCCTAATTCTATTCACATGGCTTCGGTATTCCCCTGAGTTAATAAATTCAGCCAAACTCAATTGCATCAATGCATTAACCCCAAAACGCGTGAGAGTATGCTGTTTAATATAATCAGCGAGATAACGCCCCGGTAAGCACCAACCTAAACGCAAACCCGCAGCAAGTGTCTTGGAGAATGAACCACACCAGACAATATAGCCCTCTTTATCCCAGTATTTAGCGGGTAATGGTGGTTTTCCCTGATGAGATAACTCGATATAGACATCATCTTCTATCATGGGCACCTGATATTGATTCGCCAAACGTGCCAGTTTCTGCTTTTGCTCAATAGGCAATGACCGACCACTAGGGTTCATATGAGAGGTACTAAACAAACTCGCGTGAATACGGCCTTCTTGTAAACAGCGCTCGTAAAAAACCAAGTCCAAGCCTTCCTCAGAACAGGGAATTTCAATAATTTTACGCGATAGGGCCACCAGTAAATCTAACAAACCGCTAAAACAGGGAGAGCTTATCGCAATGGTCTCGCCTTCTTTTGTTAGGGTTTCTATCGCAATACGTACCGCATCAATACAGCCATTGGTAATCACTAAACCCTTGGCTGAAAATGCAAAATGATCCGCCCTAAAATGTTCTGCTATTGCTTGCCTTAATACGCTTTCGCCCTGAGGATTAGGGTAACAAAACAAACTCTGTTGATTGCGTGAAGTAACCCGTTTGATACACCTTTGCAGGGCTTTTGTGGGCTGTAGCTCTGGCGCTATCATGGAAGTTCCAAGGGGGCTAAAAAATTCAGAACTGGCGTTATAACCCAAAGAAGGAGAATAGTGTTTAGGGTCACGCGACTGGCTTTGCAACGCCATTAATTGAGGAAACGCCTCTTCCTCCAGTTTATTTGCCACAAAATAACCCGCTTGGGGGCGCGCATAAATCCAGCCATGCTGCATCAAAAAATCATAGCTTCTAGTCGCTGTTGTTAGACTGACATTATGTTGCTTAGCCAGCACTCTCAAGGCGGGTAAACGACTTCCTAAGGGCAATCTCTGCGCCTTGATAGCCTCAATATATTCATTTGCAAGCGACTCATAGAGTGTCAAAAGGTCATCCTCATTCGGTTAAGACAAGCATTTTTTTAAATTGTACTCTACTTTTTATTTAAAATTGAATCTGCACTCTTATTTATCAATTCGTCATACTTTAACAACTGAAACAAGTTTGTTAAAAAGAGACATATTATGAAAAAACTGGACCTATGCCTACTTACCGCCTTAATGGCGCTTTGGGGTTTTAACTTTAGTGTGATTAAACTGGGGGTCAATAATATCGACCCATTAGTATTAACCGCGTTACGATTTACCTTTGCCGTTTTCCCGCTTATCTTTTTCATTAAAAAACCCGATGTACAATGGCGATACTTGATAAGTTATGGTCTGACATTTGGTATTGGTGTTTGGGGCTTAACAACCCTAGCCATAGATGCCGGCACTTCATCCGGCATGGCCTCTCTACTACTGGATATGAGCGTGGTATCAGGCTTGTTAATTGGTTACTTCTTCCTGCATGAAAAGCTCAGCTTTAACAAGCTATCAGGAGCCGCTTTAGCACTAATAGGTTTAGCGCTTATCATGCAAGAACAAGGGGGTAACGTAACGCTTAAAGGATTGATACTGGTATTAGTCGCCTCTTTATTTTGGAGCATTAATGGCCTGATTGTGAAACGCGCTAATACACGCGCTATTTTCGCCTTTAACTTATGGGCCATGCTGTTTGCGCCTTTGCCTTTATTACTACTGGCAGGCCTTACCCATGGCACTCAAGTTATTACTAACTTACCTCACGATTTAAATGCATCCGCTCTCTTTTCTGCATTATTTCAGGCCTACCCTACGACACTTTTAGGTTATTGGTTATGGAATAAAATGATAGTAAAATATGACCTCTCAAGTGTTGCGCCCATGACATTACTGGTGCCTGTTTTTGCCATCTTAGGCGGTTATTGGTTCTATCAAGAAGCCATCGTTTTAGAGCAGATATTCGCGGCGGTCTTCATTCTACTGGGGTTGTTTATCAGCCAGTTACAGGTAAATCTTAACCCTCTCTTATTCCAAACCAGCACTAATAAGCCAAGTTTAAATGAGTTAGGGAATAAGCTGGAGAAGTAGAAAACTGAGTCGCTTTTCATAAATTAAGCTTACCCTAATGCAGAGCGACCTCCATCTAACTGATCACGACATGAACGACCCTAAGGCAATGACCCTAAGCAAAAGTATCACCATACTGATGTCCCGCAGTTAACTTATACAGCTGTGCAGTGACTAATAATAAGGAGAAAGCTATGTCTTTAGCTCATGCAAACAGAGGTGTTGTTTATCAAGGTCCCGGCGTAGTGCAGGTCGACGCCATTGACTTTCCTAAACTAGAAATGAATAAACGCCTATGTCAGCACGGTGTTATTCTTAAGGTCGTCACCACCAACATTTGTGGTAGTGATCAACACATGGTTCGAGGCAGAACCACAGCTGAACAAGGCCTAGTATTGGGTCATGAGATCACAGGTGAAATCATCGAATGTGGTCGTGATGTTGAATTTTTGAATATTGGCGATCTAGTTTCTGTGCCATTCAACATTGCTTGTGGTCGTTGCCGTAACTGTAAAGAAGGCCGTACTGGTATCTGTCTTAACGTAAACCCAGCACGCCCAGGCGCTGCTTACGGTTATGTTGATATGGGCGGCTGGGTTGGCGGTCAAGCAGAATACGTAATGGTTCCTTATGCTGACTTCAACCTACTTAAATTCCCTGATCGTGATCAAGGTCTTGAAAAAATTAAAGATCTAACCCTTCTTTCTGACATTCTACCGACAGGTTACCACGGTTGTGTCACAGCAGGTGTTGGCCCAGGTTCAATTGTATATATCGCAGGTGCAGGTCCAGTTGGCCTAGCAGCAGCCGCTTCAGCGAAACTATTAGGTGCAGCTTGCGTCATAGTCGGCGACATGATTCAAGAGCGTCTTGATCAAGCACGTAGTTTTGGTTGTGAAACCATCGACCTTCGTGAAGAAGGTGAAATGGCCGATAAAGTTGAACAAATCACAGGTTTACGTGAAGTTGATGCCTTTGTTGACTGTGTTGGTTTTGAAGCACACGGCTGTGGTTGTGACCATGGTAAAGAAGCGCCAGCAACCGTCCTTAACTCGGCAATGGAATTAACCCGTGCCGGTGGCCAAATTGGTATCCCAGGTCTATACGTGACTGACGATCCAGGTGCTGTAGACGAAGCGGCTCGTACGGGTGCATTATCTATGCGCTTTGGTTTGGGTTGGGCGAAATCTCACTCTTTCCACACAGGCCAGTGCCCAGTAATGAGCTACCACAGACAACTAATGCAAGCGATCTTGTTCGATAAGATTGAAATTGCAAAAGCGGTTAATGTGCAAATGATTGGTTTGGATGACGCACCAAAAGGTTATGCAGACTTTGATGGTGGTGCCGCGAAGAAATTCGTAATCGACCCTCATAGCATGGTGTCTTAATTTAGTTTGAGCCCAGCTTAACTAGGTAAAACAGCCAAACAAAGCCCAATGTCTCCTACCGACATTGGGCTTTTTTGTTACTTTGAAATAGCAAAGAAATCACTGCAAAATAGTTAGTCGATACTTGTATTACCTAAAATTGTTTACGCAGAAAAAACGATTTTGTTTTTATCTAAATCTCTCACATAAGCAGAAAATTTTGGCCCACGTTGACCAGGCTCCCCCTCACAAGTACCACCGAGTTCAATGGCTTTGTTATGCAGTCGTTGCACTTCCTCGATAGAACCCACATTTAAACCTATCATGGTGCCATTGCCATTCGTTGCGGCTTCCTCATTAAAGGGAATAGCGATAGCAAACGCAAAATCTTCACACTGCCAAAAAGTCATTCTATCCGTTGATAACACTTGATTAAGCTCTGTTTGTTCGAACAGTGAATCGTAGAATGTCATAGCCGCTGGCATGTTGTTCGTGCCAAGAACGCAGTAGTCCATTTTCATAGTGGGTAACCTTAAATATGTCATAGAAGTGAATGAGTAAAGACACAGTATAAACAACCACTACTGACACCATATGTCAGTAGTGGTTAGCATAAACAAACTTAATTATATTCGACCTAAAGCACAGTGAATCAATCATTGTTAGTGCTAATCATTAATGAAGATCAAAGTAAAAGTACGGCTTTTAAGGTAACAAATTAAGGTGCTTTTTCGCTTTTGTTTGTGCGCTTTCTCGCTCTTGTTTATGCGCTTTCTCGCTCTCTTTATATACGCTTTTTGACTCAGGATAAAAACCAGTCAGGGTCAGGCATGCAAACTATACATTCAGCCCGCTGATTTTATCTTCTAGCTTGGTTTTAAACTGATACAAATGAATGGCATCAAGAAAACAGTGGCTGACCTCTAAATGCAGTGACAGTTTGAAGCGTTCACCTTGTAATTGATATTGACCCCAAGCAATGAAAGGGATGCCAGCATCTTGATGATGGGATTGTACTGGTTTTACCTGCAAACTAGAGAAGTCCCCCCAAGGGTAGCAGGTGATGTTTAATATATCGTGACGATGGATGAAGTCGTCCATTGGTAGGTGCTCGGTTTGCATCAAAGATTGATGTTTTGTTTGAGCGACAAAATCAGTAAGCGACGCTGTCATAACGCCCATCACTAATTTGAAGAGTTCATCCCCGGTATTAATACCGGTAAAAAGTGGATCAAGTTTATCGTGCTCAACCGGTAAACCATTTTCGATACGCTGCCTAAAACCCGCGATATCATTAGCAGATTGGGTGACTAAAAAGATCAGGCTGTAATAAAAGGAAAGTGAATGCAGCTGACAGTAAGTAACGAGACCTGTGACATCTAATGATTGAGTTAGGCTTAAGCGAGTTGAGCCAATACTGGAAGTGAAAAACTGATAGTGTTTTTGTCGATGCCAAGTTTCAAGTTGGATAGTTTTAACCGCCATACTACACCCCTTATACTCTAGCTTTGTTTGCATTCCTCATTCTAAAACCTAAAAGAGGATAACTAGGGCAGGATTAATGCAGAAATCAGGGAGTTACACTCATCACTCAACTGCCCGCCAGCGCCATAAACCAGACAGCCCAGCTTATTGTATGAATAAAGCCTGCTAGACTAGCAAAGCCCCATAGAGACACAGAAAAGGCGTTTATTTTGCGCAGCCCCATACTCAAAAAGATGAGCGGCAGCAGTATATTACTTAACAGTAATAGTGGCAGAATAACCTTACCTATTTGAGGCCCTATCGTTAACCACATTAGGCTTGTTGTTAACACACTTAAAAGAAGAAAAGAGCCAAAAGCGAGCCCCTCATACTGGCCTTTTTTAATTCTAAAAAAACAGAACAAACAAACTAGGTAACTAGGCAAAATCAATAAGGGCATATTGAGAATGCCCTCCACCTCTAATAGCCAGTCAGGAAACATATTCCATAAATTCATACCTTAAACCTCATCCCCTGCCAGTTTTGCCTTATGTTTTTCAAAAGCCTTAGCTAAAAACTCAATCAAGGTTCTCACCCGAATATTATTCTTCATATCCTTGTGAGCTAATATCCATAACCAAGGGCCTTGGCTTACATCAGCCCCTGGAATACGCTCGATACCAGGCACTCCATCAGCTAGATAACAAGGCAATGAGGCAATGCCTGTATGAGCTTGTACTGCGGCGAGTTGTAATACGTCTGAGTACATATTGGTGCGTACAGGAATCAAGGGGAATTTTGCTTTCTGCGACCATTTAAGGTGTTTTGATGCCTGCCCCCAGCCGAGCCATTGACATGTTTGTGGAGCGTTAACAAGATCATGCTTGGCCAGATATTCAGTACTGGCATAGGCACTCTGGTTCACCCTCGTTATGCGCTTTCCAGTTAATGAATCCGCCGGGTTATCCACCAGCCTAATGGCCACGTCTGCATCTCTATTCGCCAAATTTTGCGTTTCATATGTCATATTAATTTTGAGTTTGATATCAGGGTAAAGGCGTAAAAAGGCATCTATGTCTGGCATTAAAAGGTGGCACGCAAAACCATTAGGAATAGTCAGACACAAATCCCCTGCTATCCGTAAATCCTTACCCAATAAATCCCTTTCTATGGCATGAAAATTCTGCTGTATCTGCTCTGATTTATGTAACAGCTCCTGCCCTGCTTGGGTGAGTTCATAACCTGATGCTAATCGGTCAAATAACTGTACTGCTAAATCGAGTTCTAATGCTTGGATACGACGAGCACAGGAGGAGTGGTGCATACCTAGGACCTTTGCCGCTTTCTTTAACCCTCCCGTATTTGCGATCGCTAAAAACACCTTAATATCGTCCCAATTCATTATTAAATTATCCATCTGGCTTAGGTTTATCTGCCCTTTAATCATGAATGATAAAGGAGGCGCAATTTTGCGTTAACTAAACTCAAATTTATTATCTATTCAGCTTTTTTGCAATACGTATACTCACCTCATGATAAACACAAACCAGAATTAGGATTAAATAACATGATAGATTTATACACAGATGCCACGCCAAATGGCTTAAAAATATCCATTGCACTTGAAGAGCTAGGCCTTAGTTATCAAGCACACAGATTAAATCTAGGCGGTGATCAAATGGAACCTATTTTCACCCAGATGAACCCAAATCAAAAAATCCCTGTCATTAAAGATGGCAATACTATCGTCACTGAATCCGGTGCTATTTTGTTCTATTTGGCAGAAAAAACAGGTCAACTAATGCCTAGTTCACTGACTGAACGCAGTAAAGTAATGGAGCGTTTGATGCTGCAAATGAGTGGCTTGGGGCCTTATTTTGGCCAACTTCTCGTCTGGGCTGGTGCTTGGGGAAATGAATTCCCTCAAGTAACGTCTCGCTACCAACAAGAAGTAAAACGTCTTTTTAAAGTACTAGATCATTACCTTGAGGATTCAGAGTACATGGCGGGCAATACCTTTAGCATTGCTGATATTGCATTTATTCCTTGGATACGCATGTGTCATGTCAATCCAGTGGGAGAAATGCTTAATTTAGCCGAGCATCAAAATTTGAGCCGCTGGTATGATTTGGTGAGCCAACGCCCTAGTGTTCAACGAGGCTTATTGGTACCAGACCCTCATGACCCAGAAGTACAGTTCAAAGCCTTTGTCAGTGCCGTGGTAGGACTAGGTGAATTGCATCAAGCTTAATGAGCAATCACGAGAATAATTAAGCCCTTGTTGATTAAGGAGCCTACGAATAAGTGCTCCCACCTCAGCGTGTGGATAAAAGTGCTTAGATTTAGGGCCAGGTACGCAACTTAATAGTCATTCTATTGATCAGTGCCACAACCTAAAGATAAGGCTTTTAGGCCACGCCCTACGGGCCTTACAGAAAAAGTGTCACCCTGTGTTGTCCCTTCTCGAAAGGTGCCTACACTTCTTATCAAAAAAAAGATCAAAGTGACGCCTTGCTTGACGCTTTTTCCCATAAGCCTTAAAAGAGCAGACTGAGAACAGGTGACTTATTCGCAGGCTCCTTAACCAAGGGCACGCTTACATAACCTTTCCTAACAGACGTTATCCCTCGCCTTCACATCACAAGATAAAAATGACTTGCCTTTGATTTCACCCGCCCCTAGTCTACTTAATCATTTTTATTTTCTCACTTAGCCAAGGATAGGTTTGTGGATTCTCATCCCTCAGAAATACCGCTATCGAGTCAGACTCAAACAATAGCGCCCTCAGCCGCGTTAGAAACAACGAAAACCCAATGGTTAAACATCATTATGTTATGGTTTGCTGGTATCTATGTAGCCATGCAATTTGCCAAGTTCTCAGTGTCCTACGACCTGCTTCTAGCCCATTACCAAAGTAGTGCTTCCACTATCAGTATGGCCCTTTCTTGTGTCGGTATTATGGGCCTGATATTTGGTACGATCGCGGGGGTATTAAGTGGTAAATTAGGTCATAAAAAAGTATTACTTACCTGCCTGCTATTAGGCAGTTTACTATCATGGTGGCAATCCTTTTTACCCAGCATAGAGTACTTATTAGTCAGTCGTTTATTAGAAGGTCTATCGCATTTAGGGGTTGTAGTCAGTGCACCAACCCTCATCATTTCACTTTGTGACAAACGTCATCAGGCTATGATGATGGGGCTTTGGGGAAGTTTCTTTGGTGTGGCTTTCGCTTTAATGGGCTGGCTTGGTAACCCTCTTTTAGAGGAAGGTGGCTTAAGTCGACTTTATCAAGTCCATGCGTTACTCCTTGTTCCTATCTTTTGCTACTTATTCATACGTTTACCAAGTACAAAAGCACAGGTATTAGATGCTCAGAACTCACCGACACCGCCTCTCAATATCCGTCAGTTTTTAATCGATCTGGCAAGCTTATACGGTAATTTACGCACCTTACTACCCGGGTTAGTGTTTCTGTTTCATACCAGTATGTTTGTTTCTCTCTTAACCTTTATTCCGAGATTGAGTCAGGATGAAACACTCAAGTACTCACTCTCTATTTTCTTACCTCTAATCAGTATTGGCGGCACTTTTTTAGCGGGTATTTTAGCTCAATATTGGCTCAGCCCTCAGCGTTTGGGGACTATCGCCTATCTGGGAGTCGCCCTCTTTAGCGTACTCACCCTTACTTATATTGATCACCATACTCTCTTTTTTACCTTTGCTAATTGTCTGCTGCTTTTCTCTGGTTTAGTCGCTGGCTCCGCCTTCGCCATGATTCCATTCTTGCTTAAAGACCCAGATCAGCAAGCACAAAGTAATGGGGCCATCGCCCAGCTAGGCAACCTAGGCGCAACACTCGGACCACCTATGTTTGCAGTTGTTATCGCTCGATTTCAAAGTACAGGTATGTTGATTCTGATTTTGGCATTATGTATTTTTGGTATGGCATTAACCTTATATTCCAACCGCTTTAGAGAACATTAGACGTGAAAATATAACCTCATTTTTCTAACGCGGTTAGCAAGTTTAAAGCTTATTGCGCCAGGTAATGTTTGCTGACTAGGGTGGCAAGTGTGCCGGTTTTTTTCAATTTATCAACAGCGTCCACTAGAGCAGGAATATGCATTTCAAATGCGGAGGCTTTAGACATATGTAGCCATTGTTGCTTCACACCTAAAACATGGAAACCATTACGAATAAGATAATTAGCAAAACCTGCCTTTTCTGTCTGATAGCGTATGGCTTTATAACTGCCTGCTAGGGCATCTATTCGACCTGCCATCAACATGGTAACAGCCTGCTCATAGTCGTTTAGCTCAACAATATTGAAACGCGTATCTCGATCAAAATGACTATTTAATTTAGTCGAACGGGTTTTACCTATCCTTAAACCCAACAGGTCTTCATAATCACGGATATTTAGGCCTTTTGTCCCCACTACAACCGTCTTTAACTCTCGAATCAAAGCAACCTTGGTCACCTTGTCATCCCGTGTGGGAGAGCCAAACCCGACAGCTAGATCATGGCTCCCGCTTTCTAAGCTTTGCCATACTCTGGCAAAAGGTAGTAATTCGTTGTTAATGCAAATATCCGCTTCTGTGCCTATGGCTTTTAAAAAGTCCCAATGCACGCCTGTCCCTTCTCCCTCAGTATTAAAATAACCTATGGGCTTGTTTTTAATCACGGCGCCACTGAGGCACTCTACATCCGCCGCCTTAACTAAGAGAGGTAAAAAAAGAAAACAGAGCAGAGAAAATTTATTCACATTTACGAGCCTTTAAAAGAGTCAATTGAGGCTTTCCATAGCGATCATCCCATTCCTGAAAATAAAATATCGGCATCAATAGGGAAGAAGGATGTGCTTCCATGCCAAAACCTTAACATCAAAATTTTCAATGTTATATCAGATATTAGTAGAGTTTATATGTGCTTTTGTGAAGACTAGCTCTTAAAGCGTATGAGTTTTCCGCCTTTACACATTAAGTCTTTAAGGTTTGTATCTGCTCCCGCATGGTTAAACTGCGCCAATAATAATTCAGCGGTGGCCATCGCATCCCCTAGGGCATCATGGCCTTGATAATCTGGTAATCCATAACGCTGACGACATGGGGCTAAACGAAAAGCATCATTGGCGAGCATGGACTGCTTGCGCGCTTGTGTTTCTCTTTCCATCGCCAAGGTATCTAACATGACACAGGTTAAAGGCTTTAACCTGTGCTCTACCCAGAGCCTTTCCAAGAATGCCTGCTCAATGGGCGCATGATGTACGACCAAAACCTTATCCAGCAATAATTGCCTTAGGTAACGCATAGCAACACTGGGATTACGACCCAGTGCGGCTATGTCTTGATCTGTGATCATATGTATGGCGACAGTTTTCTCATCAATCGGGCCATTATCGAGTAAAATATGCCGCGCACTGGCAAGTTTGATCGCGCCATTTTTTATCAAAACCCATCCCAGACTAATTGCCCTATCAGTCGCCCCATCTAAGCCAGTCGTTTCCATATCTAATACCAGATATTCATGTTCCATCCAGGTTTTATTATGCTGCTTATTACGCCTTATTTTTTGACCCAGACGGATTTGCATATCTGCTTGCGCTTGGCGCATACGAGATAATAAAACAGACATAACTAACCTAAACCTTTGGCAAATTTATTTTGCGCAACATCTTGTGCCTCTACTATGGTCTTAAAGGTTATTTTTAAGTGTTTTCGTTCTAAAGGGCTAAGAGAAGAAGGGTCTAAAAATGCGCTTGCTATACCCGTTTTTTGCCAGCTGTCCTGTTGTGCTTCTAATCTTAAACCAGATAAGTATTCCCAAGCATCCTGTAAGTTACCCACATAGTCTTGACTTAACAGACCTTCTTTTGCAATCCAATCTAAGCGCTTTAATGTTGATACCTGATACTGACTGGTGGCAAAAC
>Ga0209292_1005347_pt1 | contig 13114 bp, 10 predicted proteins | sample GOMGulsemesocosm_2_FD_184634 | JGI IMG/M metagenome (GOLD analysis project Ga0209292, IMG submission 184634) | Methane-oxidizing microbial communities from mesocosms in the Gulf of Mexico - GOM9C Gulf of Mexico (SPAdes) (version 2) | ecosystem: Environmental > Aquatic > Marine > Cold seeps...
GGTCTTTGGCTAGCTTTTAAGGGCATATCAGTAAACCAGAGCCAAACGGTAGCTGCAGAGTAGACTCAACCCGATCCTGTCATATGAATTAGAGTCGTTAACTGAAGGTTTTAGAAAATCATTCATATGACTAACAGGGGGATTTTTATATGAGTTTGGCTATGGCCGTCTATTGGAAACAAGCAAAAGCGTCATAACTATCAGACTGTCGACGTCTGGATCCATGTGCGTTTTAACCTTATAATTACTGGGAGTCATAAAATTTTTTTATCTGGTAATGAAATGGTCAATCTTTTTCCGACAGTCATATATTCCTGCATGATAGGAATGACAGTATTCGCTTTATTAGAAGTTTTCAATAGACCTAAGGGGAGACAAAGCGTTTTCCTTAAAGGCTTGTTGTTATTGTTGTTGATGCATTTGGCCGGTGAACTGTTTATCTATTCAGGTGCCTATGTCTATGCGCCAGGCTTGGCCGGTGCACACCTCCCGTTTAGGGTATTGCTTGGGCCAGCGCTTTATTTTTATGCGCATGCAACTATGTCACCAGACAAAGCAATAGATAAACGGTTGTGGGCACTAACCTTATCCGGGCCTATTCTCGTTGTGCTGGTTATGCTGCCTTTTATATTTATGATTAGCCCTGAGGAAAAACTGGCTTTAGCTAACCCTGCAACTAGAGATCCTGAACTCTGGAAAATAGCCGTGTTTACTTGTTTATCCACGACATTTATCTTTATTTCATTCACCGTTTTATTCTTAATAATGGCTTTAAAACTCCATAATGCCCACGTTCAACAACTCTTGGAGCGCTTTTCTGACATTGAGCAACGTTCGCTAGATTGGTTTAGGCCTGTGCTACTCATTTGGGGAACGGTATGGCTAATGTATGCAGTCGAGTTTTCTCTCGGTGCCTTGGGTTGGTTTTGGTTTGGCTCAGGGAAATTACTGCCCATTTTAGAGGTTTTTGCACTGGCTATTTTTATGCAAAAGGCATTAAGCCAAAAAGTGCTTAGTGCCTCTGAGAAAGGTTTGCCTCGCGCTATTCAAACTAGAGCTGTTTTACTTAGCGCTGAAAAAATGCAATTGATTGCATCAAAACTTGAATGTGCAATGATCGATGACAAGTTGTTCTTGCAAGATAATTTATCGCTAAACAAGTTGTCTGAGTCTATCTCTGAAACTGAAAACCACATTTCAGAAACTCTTTCTCAATTTCTACACACTAAATTTTTCCAATTTGTTAATAACTTTCGAGTCGAAGAAGCGAAGAAGGCTTTACAGGATACAGACAAGTTAATCACCAATATTGCCTTTGACGTTGGTTTCAATTCTAAATCGACCTTTAATACCGCGTTTAAAAAAATCGTTGGTTATAGTCCATCAGCATACCGAAATTCACTACTTGAAAATGAACAAAAAACAGGTTGAATAAAAACGTCTGAATTGGTCTGTATGGAAGACAAATCACGTGGTTCAAACTACTCTTAACAGAACGTTATTGTCATGAGTTTGTAGCCGATTGCATCAAGCTGTTATACAAAAGACTAATACCAAGTTGATTAAGTTATTTCCCATTCAGCGAGAATTAAAAGGCTTAAAGGCAAGGCATTGATTGATGAGAATGGTTATTCCCTTGTCAAAATCAATAACGCTGCAAATAAGCCTTTTAAACTCGCCCTTGGGAGCTCATTGGTAAACTGATAACGTCACAAAATTAACTAAATATAGAATGACTATGTTTAACAACTTTTGTTTGTTCTAAGCTCACCAATGTAGCTCTGAGTAGGGAAGAAATTTAATCAAATTGGTATAAACTTTAAGGAAGATGAATGGGAAACATAAAGCGTTTTATTATTACCTTTTGCTTTTTTAGTCATGCAATCAGTGCTCAACACATAACTATTGTTACTGAGAATTTACCACCCTTTCAAATTGTGCAAAAAAACAAAGAAATTTCTGGTCTAGCAACTGAAATAGTAAAGGAGGTCTTTGTTAGGGCAAATTTTAGCTACAGCATTGCAGTCAGTGACTGGTCAATCGCCTACAAACAAGCCGTAGAACAAAAGAATGTTTGCATTTATTCTCTGGTACGCCTGCCATTTCGCGAGTCACTATTTCAATGGGTGGGGCAAATTACCAGCGCTAGCACTTCTTTTTATTCATTGCGTGAAAAAAACATTATTTTAGATAACTTTGATGATGCGCTCCAATATAGGGTCGCGGTAAATGAAAACTATGCCTCACACCACTACTTGCTGAAGAACGGTTTTAAAAAAGATAAAACTTTATATGTATTGAAAAACTACAAGGCTTTGCTAAAAATGCTTGAGGTTAGGAAAGACAGCATTGACTTAGTTTTACTTAATGACGAAATCCTGATCAACAAACTTGACTCGCCTAGTAAAATGAAAAAATATCGTAAGCATTCTGTGATCAATGACTTTCGATTCGATTTTTTTCTGGCTTGTAGTTTGAAAACGTCGCAAGCTGTTGTGGAAAAATTGTCAACATCATTGCAAAGCATGAAAATGGACAACAGTTTGAAAAAGTTAAATCAGAAATGGCAGGCACGTTTAGTCAGTGGTCAATGAATAAACGGAGTCAGAGAAAATTTAAATGATTTTTCTGGGAGGTGTCGACACCTAGAATAGAAGAGTTTTACGTGTAGTAGCTAAGTGAACTCTTTGTGATCTTCTTTGCTGTAGTGCCCTTTGGCTGGAATCGCCACAGTGATACAAACAGAGAATCAAATTTCAAGCCCATTACTTAGATAAAGAAGCCTTAGAAAAAGAAAACTTAGCCCAAGTCGAGCCATCAGTATCTACAGCTTTTTCGGGATAAGAGAATTCCGAGGAATCTTTCCCCTGATAAACCCCGCTTATAGAAATCATCATATTCCAAGTATCACTAGGAAACTTCTTACGAAGGATTTGCATTTCTCGATGAGAGCCTTTCAAAAATTTAGGCCTTAAACCATCCTCTGCTTCTACTCTGCCCGCATAAGGTACCCAAAAACCACTCCAATCTTTTAAATTCCAACGTTCAGATTTACTCCACTGCTTGCCTTTGAATATTCGTTCCCCCAATTGAGCAGAGGCATGAAGATTATGAAGATAACCCGTTTTAGCGTGCTTTACATAGATATCAATGACAGCATAATCTTCGGCTTTGCCTTTGGCGCATACGTATAATGAGTGTTTATCATGCATTAGATAAATGAAAGTTTGTGCTGGCAGTTCGAATTTTTTTGCTGACTTCCATTCGTCCTCGTCACAACGACCATCAAATAGCGGAGCTTTGTTGGTCGCGTTTATCGTGATGACATCGAGTGCATTATCTTTAGTCGCAATTTCTTCAGAAGCGACGACTTCAGTGACTACTACTAATAATAATACTACTATGGGTAATAAAATGGTGGTTGATAAAATCATTCTTGATAGATTTTGTAGCATATTTCCTTTCCCTTTGCGGTCATATTCAACTAGATATTAAAGAGTATCTGCAAGGTTCCAATTGATTATCGGTGAGTGGTGCTTTATTTACGATCAATCGCAGTTTTAGCTTAGGCATAAAAATTAACAATAAAACGACTGCTAATCGTTAGTCCAACATCAATTTATCCTCATTTTTTACTCATTTACGGATTATAATCCCTCGACCTACAATATTAAGGAATAATAATATTTAAAATATCTACAATGGTAAGTGCTGTTTTATTATTCATAGCAGGGAACTGTGTTGCCAACCCTATCAATGTGATTGATTTTATGGGGGACAATGAAGGGGTACAAGAAAGTTTTAATTTTCAACAAGCGGGGGTGAGTTTAACAATCCAAGCTTGGATAACTAATGTAAATACCGATGGAAAAACGTTAGAGCCATGGAGCCAGGTTGTTGGTGATTATGGTGTATATAAAGGCAGCACAGGTCTAGGTGTTACTTCTAATGATGACGATGGTTCTGATTTAGATGGTGGCAGGTCCTCTGATACCGACGATTTAGACGAAGGTTTACTTTTTTCTTTTTCAGAACAAGTTAACTTTTTGGGTTTTGTTGCCGGATCGTTAAGTGATAATGATGACTTGAACTTAGCTATTGTAGACTTTATATCACCAACACAACTCGTATTAACTGATGTTTTTGTTGATGTGGGAAGCTCGTATGAGTCTGATATATTTGAAGTCTTTCCAGGTATTATTGGGCGTCACTTTATGGTTTGGGTTGATTCTAATGACGATGATGTCCGCATTATAGATACAGCATTTATCAAAGTATCAGAGCCGATGGCGTTATCACTATTCTGCCTTGCACTGGTATTTTTTAACACCCGTCGCACTGAATAATGCCAATTTAAAAACCAAGGTTAACCAGGGAAATTAACTAAGACAGCGACTATTCATTGTTATTCTACTATTAGCTTCTTAGGCAATGACGGCTAACTCTTTATTAACAGAAGTTCCTGACTTTAGGTGTAGTCGTCCCTACGACGCCAGGCAGATAATCAAACGCTAAAATTATCTGATTCTCACCATTGTTCACAGAGTGGTTGCCGCCGTTTAGGGAAGTAAATCGACAGGCATGGTGGGCTTACTATCCTTGGTGGTTGAGAGCGCCTTGGCCTGATTTATTTTCGTAAGCCCAACTACATCACAAACATGTTGTAACCAACAATAATCTAGGCAAAGAGGAAACGGAAAAGTTAAATTGTGGATAAAGTGTGTGCAAATTAATTTTAAAGGCAGAGGCAAATACTTTGCTTTGTTATTATGGATTTAGAAAGAGCTAACTTGCGCTAAGGATACACCTCATGACAACTTTACCTTCCGACATTAACTCAAGAATAGCAATTGTCGGAGCTGGTCCTGCTGGAGTTCATATGGCCTACTCCTTGAAAAAAAAAGGTTATTCTGATGTTGTTATATATGAAAAATCAGATCGGGTTGGTGGAAAAACCTACTCTAAAATTCACGATGATATTGCTCATGAGCTGGGAACAACTGCTTTTGCAATGACAAAGGGCTCCTCGCTAGAAAGCTTTATTGCTAGTGTTTTTCCTGATATTGAGAGCCATACCTATAAGCTTAATATCATGACTTTAGCGAAAAATGCCCTCATTAGAAAACACAAAAATAAAAAGAAATCGAGCCTGTTAGTAAAGATTGCTCGAGTTATGTTTTATCGCAGAAGATTTTACCGTGTATATAATCGATTAATTAAAAAGGGCTACCCGTATAACATTACTAAAGACGATCATGAAACACTTACTATGCTAGCTTGTTCCATGAAAACTTTTCTTATTTCAAATGGCATGGAATTTATTTACCGTAGTTTGAATAGTCGGTTTATTGCCTATGGTTATGGTCGGTTGGAAAATATTCCTGCTTATTATGGCATTATGGTACTTGAAAGAAATTACCTTTCAAAATCTACCTATAGAGCATTTAACCAAGGTAATGATTTTCTTTGGAAAGAAACCGTTCGAAAGTTTGACCTTAAAACAGAGCTTGAAGTATCTGTTACTGGAATAGATTACTCTAAGTATCAAAGTTCAGGAAAAATATCACTACACCTTGAAAAGAACAGCAATAAAGTCACCGAGACATTTGATTTTATTGTTCTAACAGCCCCTTACTTATTGGCTGATAGCTTACCTTCAACTATTGCCCCTGAATTTAAAAAGATAAATAGTCTTAGTTATGCTTCATCTTTAATTGATATGGGAGTTAGAGATAGTGCAGATAAATTTTATACTGGTGAATATCCAGCACAGGCGTTAAATACCTATAACTATGATGTTGTTCTTGCTGCTCACTTTGGAAAGATGAAAGAAGTTTCAAGTAAAAAGTATAAGAGCAATAGCAATGCATTTATTTGTTTTCAATTAAACGATCAGCCTGATAATAGCTTTAATGTTGTTGATGTGAGTAGAAAACTTGAAGAACAGATAAAGAAAAAATTTGATAGAAAGGGCGGTCTAGATAAAGTACATAAACTTCATTGCTGGCAGCATTATTCTCCCTATTTTCAAAACACATGTATTGAGCAAGGCATAATAAAGAAAATTGAAGCTGAGCAAGGGAAACATGGGATTTGGTATACAGGAAGCTGCATTTCTGGTGAATTGGTCTCTCTAGTTTGCGAATACAACGATTTCTTACTAAATTTAAATTCTGATAACCATCTGACTAATTAATCTATTTGATGCAATAAATATAATGAGAAATAAAATTGATTAAAGTTATTTTAAAAACTGCCCAGTTCATTTCCCCAACGGTTACTGCTAAGTTTATTTATGCTCAAATTTCTAAACCTAGATATCGTTTACCTAAGGCTAGTGACAGAGAAGTATTAGCATCAGCAAAGCAGTTTAAAATTAAGTTTGAAGATTTTGATATTCAGCGTTATGAGTGGGGAGAGGCGAAAAATAAAACAATTTTGCTTGTTCATGGTTGGGAAGGCCAAACCACTAACTTTTCGCATATTATTCCTATTTTTGTCTCATTAGGTTATCGAGTTATTTCATTTGATGCACAGTCCCATGGAAATAGCTCTACTGGCAAAACTCATATGTTTGATTATAGTAACTTTTTAATTGAACAGTTTTCTTCTTTATCACCCAACCATATAGTTACTCATTCTTTTGGTAGTGTTACTACTGCTATGACGTTAATGGAGCACAAAAAGCATAAGATAGAATCATGGATGATGGTCACAACCCCTCACACATTCAAAAGTAGGATCGAGTTGACATCGAGTCAATTTGGCTTAAACCAAACTGTTATTGATAAAGTTGTTAAATTGATTGAAAAAGATGTGAAAAAAGACATTGATGAATTAAATATGGTTTCTTATTGTGAACAGCTTAGCCAGGTGGGAAAAGTCATTATTTTACACTCAAAGACAGATAGAATTTTGCCTATAGAGTGGTCTAGAAGTGTTTGCCATGCTTTTACTGATTGTCGTTTGTATGAGCTTGATAACCTTGGTCATTATGAAATATTAGCATCAAAAGAACTTAAACGTGCAGTAATAAAGTATTTTCCTAAGCAAGTTCAATGTAGTAACAATTCGTTCATTTACTCCCCCCGGTTGAAGACGAGCTAATTAACTAGGACACTACTCTTAATTGCTATTAAAATCTCAACTATTCCGACTATGATGACTAACACTTTATTATCAAAAATATCTGACTTTAGCTGTGTTCATATCAATAATAGTTTGTTATTTTAACGTAAGATGTCATCAGATTAGCTTACTAGGTAAAGCCCTCTAAGCCACCAAAAAACGAATTAAATTGGGGAAATACACAATGGTAAACATGTTAATTACATATCAACTTAATGACGGTGATGTTATTGAAATTAATCACCCTGAAGAATTTGAGTTTAAAGATTTAGATGGTAACAGTTTAGGCAATGCTGCGATTATCAAACGTCATAATAATGACCTAATATTAGCTGAAGCCGCCTTTGTCATCTCAGCTGAACATGAGAACATTGTTATACCAAGCGATGCTGCGTTCATGGAATCCCAAGAAGGAGTAAAACAACCTTTTGATTTTTATGGCCTGGTAAAAAGCTGTGGTTTTTCTTCTGTTAAATATAGATTTGATAAACAAGGTGATGAGAGCTCTGACTGGGTTGTTGCTTATCCTCAGTAATAATTGCTGGCAGAGTAAAGTTAATTGTTAACCTGAAAGTAAAAAGGACTATTTAAATCAAATAAATAGTTGAAAGCTTGTTGGCAAGTAATGCTGAAAAATACCGCGTTGTTTATTATAAGACAACGCGGTATCGGTTAGTATTTTTAGTTTTTAGCTTTAATTAGCAAGCATCTCTAATTGAATTGGATACTGGTGCTTATAATCACCGTAAACAAGATCTAACGAGATAAAGTCGCTATGATCAAAAGTGGCAGTACCTGTTTTTAATACGATGATAAATCCCACTGCATTTCGAGTTAATTCAACTTTATCAAAGGTATTGATTGTTAATGCTAAATCAATGGCTGCTGAGTCAACTAAAGCATGTGGGTCGTTAAAAGTAACGATAAACGTTTTCTCCGTATTGTTGTGAATTATTGGCGTTGAAGCTAAGCCAAAAGTAAATGATGACCGAGAAATCGACTCTGATAACACAGTAATATTTGCTATTTCCATTACTTCGCTATCATCAAAAAGTGTCGCTCGATAAATAATGCTCATTGTTTGCTGGCCGCTAATTTGCGGTGCAGTTATTTCAAAGTGCATGTTACTTTTATTGATGTTTGTGCCTTCAACTCCCGATACTTCCCACGACCATGTCTTAATTTGCTCAAAATTATCGGTCTTGACATTTAGCCTAACCGTTTGTCCTTTTACGGCAATTAACTTTGTTGCCCAGACACTAATGTCACTGTAAGTTACCTGATTTTTTATGGTGAGATCAGTAGTAACGGTTTTGCTTATACCAGCCATAACTACCGTCAATTCAAGTTGTCCTTGAATATCAGCCTCCACTGCGGGCGCGGATACATTTAATATTTTATTGTTTGGCGTTAACAAGGTTAACGTTTGATCGGATAACCAGCGCCACTGGTAGGACTCTATTGCATGAGAGCTTTCAATAGTCGGTGTAATGCTAATGCCTGAGCTTTCATTTATTGCAATACTTATCGGTAAGCTTACCGCTAAGGTTTTAGTACTATCAACCGCGACAAAAATCCGACTATCCTTACTAAATTCAGACTTATCAAAAGTTGTTGCTTCAATACTGATGATTGAATCTTTTCTGACAGAAAAGTCATAATGTTTGGTCTAGTTAAAACTTAAGGTTTAATGTTTTGTATTTAACCTAAGTTTAAATTGTTATTCAATAGGTATATCAGATCACAGTGGAGATAAACATGCAAAATAATCAAGACTTAGGTTTACAAGACTTAGCTTTACAAGATAAGCAGTTAATTAAGAATTTCTCATACATCAATGGTAGTTGGCATAGCAGTGAATCACAGATTGTTGTGACTAACCCAGCTAATGGCAATGAAGTTGCACACATTAGTAATGCCGGTGTTGTTGAAACTGAACTTGCGGTAAAAGCAGCAAAAGACGCCTTAAAAATGTGGTCTGCTAAATCGGCCAATGAGCGTGCTAGCCTTTTACGCAATTGGTTTAATTTAATGATGCAGCACCAAGATGACTTAGGCCGAATCTTAACGGCAGAGCAGGGTAAACCCCTTGCTGAAGCCAAAGGCGAAATAGCTTACGGTGCGGCCTTTATTGAATGGTTTGCTGAAGAAGGTAAACGTGTTTACGGTGATGTAATTCCTGGCCCATCGGGCGATAAACGTATAATTGTAATTAAGCAACCGGTCGGTGTTGTTGCTTCAATTACACCATGGAATTTTCCTAACGCCATGATTGCTAGAAAAGCTGCAGCAGCCCTTGCAGCAGGTTGTACCTTTGTTGTTCGCCCTGCGACTCAAACACCGCTTTCGGCATTAGCAATGGCTGAATTAGCCGAACGTGCAGGCATTCCTGCTGGCGTATTTAATGTAGTGGTTGGTGATGATTCACGTGGTATGGGTAAAGTATTAACTCAGCACCCAGATGTTGCTAAGTTTACTTTTACTGGCTCAACACCGGTTGGAAAAACCTTAATCAGCCAATGTGCTAGCACAGTGAAGAAAGTATCGATGGAATTAGGTGGTAACGCACCTTTTGTTGTTTTTGATGATGCTGATATTGATGCTGCGGTACAGGGAGCTATGGTATCTAAGTATCGTAATGCAGGACAAACCTGTGTATGTACCAACCGTATTTTTGTACAAAAGGGTGTGCTTGAACAATTTACTGAAAAATTTACCGCTGCGGTTGCTGCATTATCAATCGGTGATGGTTTAGCTGAAGGTGTGAATATCGGCCCGATGATCTCTAGTGATGCGGTTAATGATGTTGATAAGTTAGTTGCAGACTCTCTTGCCGCAGGTGCAACACTTGCTCTTGGTGGCAAGCGTGATTTAGCAGGTGATAATTTTTATCAGCCAACTATTTTAACGGGTGTAACAAACGACATGCCAATTGCCTGTAATGAGATTTTTGGCCCTGTGTCTCCCATTATTGCTTTTGATAATGAAGCAGAAGTAATTGCCTTAGCTAATGATACTGAATACGGCCTAGCAGCCTACTTTTATTCGAGAGATATTGGCCGTATTTGGCGAGTAGCAGAAGGTCTTGAGTACGGCATGGTAGGTATCAACGAAGGCATTATCTCAAATGCTGCAGCACCTTTTGGTGGTGTTAAGCAATCGGGTAATGGCCGTGAAGGTTCAAAATACGGTTTAGATGATTATTTAGAAATCAAATATTTATGTATGGGCGGCTTAGATAAGTGATCAGATTGCACTAGCGACCATTTGAACAATATTTAGCAAAACAGAATTAGGTGAATAAAATGACAAACGAACAATTACAGGTAAGAAAAAGCCAAGTTATCGCACGTGGACAAGGCAACGTTTATCCTGTGTATGTTGAGCATGCAAAAAATGCTGAATTATGGGATGTTGAAGGTAAACGTTATATCGATTTTGGTACAGGTATTGCCGTTTGTAATACCGGTCATAGTCATCCAAAAGTGGTTGCTGCGGTAAAGGAACAAGTTGACAAATTTAGTCATACTTGTGTCATGGTTAACCCATATGAAATCGCGGTGGAGCTTGCTGAAAAATTAGTTGCTATTGCACCAGGTGACTCAGCTAAAAAAGCTATTTTTGTTTCTACCGGTGCTGAAGCGGTAGAGAACTGTGTGAAAATCGCTCGTGCTCATACCGGTCGTCGTGGTGTTATTGCTTTTAATGGTGGCTTCCACGGTCGTACTAACTTAACCATGGCATTAACGGGTAAAATTACCCCATATAAAAATTTATTTGGTCCTTTCCCTAGTGATATTTTCCATGCCCCTTTTCCAATTGAAACGCATGACATCTCGGTAAAAGCGTCACTTAAAGCCCTTGATAACTTATTTAAAGTAGATATTGCACCGACAGATGTCGCTGCCATTATTGTTGAACCTGTACAAGGTGAGGGTGGATTTTACGCAGCACCTACTGAGTTTTTAGTGGCATTACGTAAGTTATGTGATCAGCACGGTATCGTCTTGATTGCCGATGAGATTCAAACAGGTTTTGGTCGTACGGGGAAAATGTTCAATTTTGAATATTCAGGTGTTGAACCCGATTTAATCACTATGGCAAAAGGCATTGCTGGCGGGTTCCCTATTGCGGCGGTTGTCGGTAAAAGTGACATTATGGATGCCCCATTACCTGGCGGTTTAGGCGGAACCTATGGTGGTTCTCCCGTTGCTTGTGCTGCAGCTTTAGCTGTTTTAGAGATCATTGAAGAAGAAAACCTTGTTCAGCGTTCAAATGAAATAGGGGCGTTATTTAATGAAAGGTTGTCAGCTTTACAAACACAACATCCTGAGCTTATCTTAGAAGTAAGAAACCAAGGTTCAATGATCGCCATGGAGTTAATCGAAAATGGTGATGCAGAGCAGCCTAATACCGCATTAACACAAGAGATTATTGCCAATGCCGCTAAATACGGGTTGGTATTATTAGCCTGTGGTTTTTACGGTAATGTTATTCGTTTCTTACCGGCGTTAACTATAAGTAATGAATTGGCTGAAGAAGGCTTGAATATCTTTACTGAATTGTTCAACGAGCTAGCAAAATAGCACGCAACTTAGCTTAACTTGCTAAGTGATTAATACCTGAAAGTATTAATTATACCTTGCAAGTTAAGCACTTATACAACCCTTGTAGAAAGAATAAAGCCTCGGTAGTAGAGGCAAATATCCAATTGCTTTATCGTATAAATCCCCAAGTTAAATCCCTGTTCAGAGCGAGAAAAATTATGAGCCAAATTATTTACCCAACCACCAATTTTAAACAAACAGAAACACTCACCATAGCACGAGGTGACGGTGCTTATGTTTACGACAGTGAAGGCAAGCAGTACTTAGAAGGTCTGGCTGGTTTATGGTGCACTTCGCTAGGGTATAACAATCGTGAATTAATTGAAGCAACGACTGAACAAATGAGTAAGCTGTCATATTCACATATGTTTGGTGGTAAGACCCATCAAGTGGGTATTGATTTAGCCGAAAAGTTATCAGCCATGGTGCCTGTTGAAAATGCCAAAATATTTTTTGGTAACTCGGGAAGTGATGCTAACGATACGCATATCAAAATGTTACGTTATTATTTTAATGCTATTGGCAAACCACAGAAATATAAAATAATTTCCCGCGAACGTTCATATCACGGCGTAACTGTTGCTTCTGCTGCGTTAACAGGGTTACCACCAAATCATACCCACTTTGATTTACCCTTTGATGCGCTAGGTGTATTGCGCACAGATGCACCGCACTATTATCGAAGTGGTTTAAGCAATGAAACCGAAACAGAGTTTGTTGACCGCATTGTTAATAACTTAGAGCAACTTATTTTACGTGAAGGCGCTGATACCATCGCGGCATTTATTGTTGAGCCTATTACCGGCGCTAGCGGTGTGATAGTGCCGCCAGAAGGTTATTACCAAAAGGTACAAGCTGTATTGAACAAGTACGATATCTTGTTTTGGGCTGATGAAGTGATCACTGCTTTTGGCCGTACGGGTAATGATTTTGGTTGTACCACAGTAGGAATCCAAAAGCCTGACATGATGACACTAGCAAAACAATTATCGTCGGCCTATATGCCGATTAGTGCTTCCGTTATTCGTGGTGATATGTACCAAGCTATGATTGAGCCGAGTAATAAAGTTGGCGTATTTGGTCATGGTTATACTTATTCAGGACATCCTGTAGCTTGTGCTGTTTCTTTGAAAACGCTAGAAATATATCAGCGTGACAATATGTTTGCCCATGCGGCTAAAACGGGCGCTTACATGCAAAAAAGGCTAGCTGAATTTAAAAATCATCCTCTGGTGGGGGAGGTACGAGGCAAGGGCATGATCGCAGCGATTGAACTGGTGGCAAATAAACAATCAGGTTTGGCCTTTACTAATGGTTTGGTAGGTAACTTCGCCATGCAGGCTTGTCAAAACAATGGTTTGATCTGCCGCGCGGTTGCA
>Ga0209292_1005351_pt1 | contig 13112 bp, 10 predicted proteins | sample GOMGulsemesocosm_2_FD_184634 | JGI IMG/M metagenome (GOLD analysis project Ga0209292, IMG submission 184634) | Methane-oxidizing microbial communities from mesocosms in the Gulf of Mexico - GOM9C Gulf of Mexico (SPAdes) (version 2) | ecosystem: Environmental > Aquatic > Marine > Cold seeps...
AACTTGCAGGTGAAATAGATTTTGCTTGCTGTATTTATGCAACAGCTCCTTTTGTGACGTCAGAGATTTTAGAGAAAGGATTTTTGCAGTTAATAAACACTGCAGGAGCAGATTTTGCAGTAACGGTAACAAGCTTTCCGTTTCCAATCCAGCGAGCTGTAACGTTAAATAAAAATACTCACTCTTTAACAATGAATGATGAAAGCTGTAGATTAACGCGATCGCAAGATTTGGTTGAAATGTATCATGACGCGGGACAAGTATATTGGGGATACGCCAATGCATTTATTGAAGATAGGCCACTATTTATCGAAAATACAGCCGCGATAGCATTACCACGACACAGAGTCCAAGATATTGATACACAAGAAGATTGGCTACGTGCTGAAATGTTATATAAAGTATGGATAGAACAAGGGCAGCCATAATGCTTATTGGCTGCTCTACATTTACTTAGCGGTATCGAATAGTTATTTTTTTATCATATCCCACGAAGTCGCTGTACCCCGCTTAACATCCATCAAAGCCTTACAACCGATAATTTCATTATAGTACTTAGGAGCGAGGCCATAGCCTGGTCTTATTCTTCGAATGTGTTCAGTGGTTATAATGTCTCCTTGTTTAATATCTTTTACAACGTAGAGAGAGCGTCTAAAACAGGTGTTTTGCTGTTCTGCTTTTTTAGTTTCATAACCAGCTTGCCCAATTGCTTGCCAAGCCATTTCTGTTTCGGAACATAATTGCTTTAATTCGTGAGGCTCAATTGAAAATTGTGAGTCAGGGCCTTTTTCTTTACGACTCATAGTGACATGTTTTTCTATAATTGAAGCGCCAAGTGCGGCGGCAGCAACCGCTACTGTTGTACCTAATGTATGATCGGATAATCCTGATTGGACGTCGAATCGATTACTTAACTCTTTAATTGTCAGTAGATTACATTGCTCAACGGGTGCTGGATAGGCACTAATACAATGTAATAATGCTAGTTCTGTACAACCAAAATGTTTTGCTGTTTCAACAGCTTCGGTAATTTCATTGAGATTGGCCATGCCTGTAGACATTATTATTGGCTTATGTGTTTTAGCTACACGTTCAATTAGAGCAAGATCGGTTATTTCAAAAGAAGCTATCTTATAGGCTGGACAGTTTAATTGCTCAAGTAGATCAACCGCGGTTTCGTCAAAAGGAGTACTAAAAAGCGTTATACCAATATCATTCGCATGTTCAAACATCGCTTTATGCCATTCAAAAGGCGTATGGGCTTCTTGATAGAGTTGGTAAAGATTGTAGCCTTTCCATAAACCTGCATTAATCATAAAGTCTGGATTATCACAGTCGATAGTCATCGTATCAGCATTATAGGTTTGTATTTTTACCGCATCAGCTCCCATTTTCTTCGCCATCGAGATAGTTTCAAGCGCCTTATCAATGGAGCCATTATGGTTTGCTGATAATTCTGCAATAATATATGGTGGATAATTTTCACCTATTGTTCGACCATTGATCGTTAATTCTGTTTTATTCATTAGATGATTCTCATATTGATAAATCTAGTGTTAATGGTTCTAGCATGGCAATGATTGTTTTGATTTCCTGTTTATGAAAAAGTATAAACTTAAAGCTTTATCATCAAGATATAATTTTATTTACTACTCTTTCTGCGCCATCTGCGTTGCAAACATTAAAACAATTGTTAACCATTTTAGTGTAACTTTTACTATTCGAAGTCAGGTGCAGAATATGTTTGATAATTTCCGTTTTACTTGAGTCCTTTGGAAAACCTAAATTAATTATTGCTCCGATCTCAGCTAGTTTCTGACTGATTAATTTTTGATTATCTGCTAATTCAAAAGAAATAGTAGGAAGACCTAAACAACAACGTTCCCATGCTGAAGTACCACTTGCGCCAATTGCTATATCAGCATTTAAGATGAGAGTACCCATGTTTTCACTATCTACATGGAGGCTTATCCAAGGAAAAGGTTCTATTAAATTTTTAATTATATTTATTTGTTCAGAAGAAGAGCCCATTACAATATTTATTTCGTAGTTAAAGGTTTTTCCTAATTCTTTACTCAATTCGATAAAGCATTCAATGACCATTTTGGAGCAGTTTTTTACATCGGTCCCTCCAAAACTAATCAAAATGGATTTTAATGTAGATGGAAAGTCCCGCTTATTTATCGCCGCAGGCCTTAGAGTTTTAAATTCATCCCTTAATAAAGTATATGACTGGCCAATAAGTAGCTCACAACTTTTTTCCACATACGGATAATAATCAATATTTTTTCTATTGACCGTTTGGTCGAGTAAAAAATCTGCTTTATGCTTTCGATTCGCTAGGTCATCAATCACCAGTAGTTTTGAATAATAAGGTTTTAGCTTTTTTTGCCAAAGAAAATCAAGTTGGTAGTGATCTAGAATCATGACATCGAACTTGTCGAGTTCATTTATTAGTTTTACGCATCTTTTTGCATCAAACTCTGGATCCCATTTCTTATTTTGATGACTATCTGAAATTTCTACGACATTAAAGTTTTCTTTTAAAATAAGTGTTACTAAATAAGCAGGAAGTTGAAAACAAATGAAATATACACTCACTTCACCTTTTGGAAGCGATGAGGACAGCTTTCTCGCTAATGTTAAGCAACGCATTATATGGCCAACGCCAATTTCTATTGATGCATCAGCCCTAATGGCAATTTTCTTGATAGTCATTTACGTCCCATTAAATATCATTATTAATATTTATTGTGGTAGTAAACATTTACTTAGTTCATCTACAACATACATTTGTTGTTCATCAGTTAACGCTGGGTATAATGGCAGAGTGATTATTTCATTATAAAATTTTTCTGCTACTGGGAAATCACCTGATTTGAAGCCAAGAGATTGATAATAAGGCTGTAAATGTATCGGTATATAGTGAATATTTGTACCAATATCATGTTCTCTTAAATAATTGAATATGTGTTTTCGTTTTTGTGGAGGAACCTTAACAATATAGAGATGGAAGCTGCTATAACTATCACTTATCAACGAGAGTTGCCGACAGTTAACGTTTTTAAGTAACTTTTGATATCGAATGGCTAACTCGTTTCTTCTAGTAATAAAGCTTTCCAATCTATCTAATTGACTTATTCCTAAAGCGGCATTTAGCTCAGTTAGTCGATAGTTATATCCTAAAGAGACTTGTTGATACTGCCAAGTTTCTTCTTCATCAATTTCTTTAGTCATTAAACTTTTATCACGCGTAACACCATGACTTCGAAGTAATGACATTTTTACATGTAACTCACTGTTATTGGTCGTTGCCACGCCGCCTTCAGCGGTAGTAATGATTTTTACCGGATGAAAACTAAAGATTGTAATATCGGAATATTTGCAACATCCGACAGGCAAGTCCTGATAACTTGCTCCAATGGCGTGAGAAGCATCCTCAATGATTTTAAACTTGTATTTAAGCGCTAGATTATGAATTCTCTCCATGTCACAAGATTGCCCAGCAAAATGAACAGGAATAATCACTTTAGGTAATCGACTATTTTGTTCTGCAATTTTAAGTTTGTCTTCTAATGCATCAACAGACATGTTGCCAGTGTTGATATCAATATCAACGAAATCAATAGTTGCGCCACAGTACAAAGCACAATTAGCTGAAGCTACGAAAGATATCGGTGATGTCCAAACACAGTCATTTTTGTTTACACCTAGCGCAAGACAGGCTACATGCAAAGCGGAGGTGGCACTATTTAACGCACAAGCATATTTGGACTGAGTAACTGTTGATATTTTATCTTCAAAAAGTGGAACTTGAGGACCTTGTGTTAAAAAATCAGATTTTAAGACACTGATAACCTGATCAATATCTTGTTGAGAGATATCTTGTTTACCGTATGGGATCATTTACTTGCCTGTTTATTAAATTCAATTAATTCTTGAATATTAAGAAAAACGGGGTTGTTTTTTGAATTATATTCAAAGTTTGCTTCAACTAATTTTCCTTTTTCGGCTAAGGCATTTTGAGTGAAGTCATTACATCGACTGGAAAACTGAATACTGGGAGCAATAACAAAATGATCGTCATACTCATAAGTATGATATGAATCATCTGAAGGACACATTATTTCGTGGAGTTTCTCTCCTGGCCTTATGCCGATAATATCGATAGATAAATTTGGCGCCATAGCTTTTGCGAGGTCAATGATGCGCATAGACGGAATTTTGGGAATAAAAATCTCGCCACCTAACATACGCTCGAAATTCTTTAAAACAAAATCCACACCACCTTGTAAGGTGATCCAAAAGCGTGTCATGTCACTATGTGTTACTGGTAATTCTGTCGCATTTTCTGATATTAATTTTTCAAAAAAAGGTACTACAGATCCTCGCGAACCAACAACATTTCCATAACGTACCACAGCAAATGTAGTTTTGTGTCCACCTGATATATTGTTAGCTGCAACAAATAATTTGTCAGAAACCAACTTGGTCGCGCCATATAAATTAATGGGATTTGCAGCTTTATCAGTAGAAAGTGCAATGACTCGTTCAACATTATTGGCAAGTGCCGCTGATATTACGTTTTCGGCTCCATTAATATTGGTTTTTATACACTCCATTGGATTGTATTCTGCTGCGGGTACTTGTTTTAAAGCTGCAGCATGGATGACAAAGTCAACACCATTCATTGCCTGTGTTAAACGTTCTTTGTCGCGAACATCGCCAATAAAATAACGCATACATGACTGATTATAATCTTGTTGCATTTCGAATTGTTTTAATTCATCTCTTGAGTAAATAATTATTTTCCGAGGAGAATACTTGGCTAATAATGTTTTAGTGTACTTTTTCCCAAAAGAGCCTGTACCACCAGTAATTAATATATTTTTACCATTAAACATTTTCTACCCCTGTAAATAATGACTTATATCTTCATTATATAAGTTGTACATCATAATATTTCATCTCTATCTTTATTCCAAGCTTATTTCGTGCCAATCATTAGTTGATAGTGCTAATTCTCTGATATTCGTAAGGATAGCTATCTTTATTTTTACTCTTTTTTGGTTAAATATTAAACTAAAGTTTGTGGTTTATTGGCCGATATATTCACGTATGGGGTTAAAATAAGCTAAACATTTATATATGAAGATAAATACAAATATAAATTCAATTTTTGCACAAAGAATGATGAATAAAAATCAGCTTTATCAAAATGAAGCTATGATGCGTTTATCTTCAGGACTGCGAATTAATTCTGCTAAGGATGATGCGGCTGGATTGTCTATTGCTACGAGTATGACGTCGGAAATACGCGGTTTTTCACAGTCCGTTTTGAATATAAATGATGGTATTTCAGCACTACAAACGGCTGACGGATCTCTAAATTCCATAGTCAATAATCTACAAAGAATCAGAGAGCTGGCGGTACAAGCAGCAAACGGAACCAATGCTAGTGCAAATAAAAGCTCTATTGCGATAGAGGTTAACGAATTAATAAAGGAGGTCGACAATGTTGCAGCAACAACCACCTTTAATGGTACTAAATTATTTGAACGTGGGAAGTTACCCAAGTGGGTTGATGAAGACCGTCAATTTAATGTCGACCAACTTTATGGAAATTGGCTAGCTGAATCGGAGCGTATGATAGCTGAGCAATATGGTTTAAAGGCTAACGGGGAGGAAACACTGACAATAAGGTTTGATGATGATAAAACATCAGAGTTTGCAGCTACTGTCAGCTATAACACTGGTGATGATGATGTGTTAAGTCGAGCAACTAAACAAGTCTTAACTATTTATACGAAATCTTTTCCTAAAGGGATGGCGCCTGACGGAGGGAGTTCACCTCAATTTAGTGACCGCATTATTGCTCATGAAATGGTTCATGCCGTAATGGGACGTACAATGGATATGGACTCCTTAGAGACATGGTTCAAAGAAGGTGCTGCTGAGCTAATTCAAGGTGCTGATGAGAATGTATTAAGTCAGCTGGTTGCAGAAGATGGTGACTCAACAAACCATTTTAATGACGTTGATAGAGCAGCTTACGCTGGGGATAATACCTTTTTTAGCGCGTGGGACAGCTCAGGAAAACACTACTCACAAGGATATTTGGCTGTCAGGTTTTTACATGAAGACATCGTTGCTAATGGAGGTGAGGGCATCAAAGATGTGATGAGCTTTTTAAGCGATGAGGTTAATTTGGCCGCCACAACAAGTACATTGAATGATGCTCTTGTAAAATTAAATGCCGATGGCTTAACAAGTTATGGTACCGATGCCGCTTTTAAAGCTGCCTTTACTGCTGGTGCCGATACTTTTATTCAAACATTAAATTTCTCAAATGAAGATACGGGGGCTATTGGTGGACTTGATGTCGATGGTGGCACTGTTAAAACAGCGGTTTCAGTAGTTGATAATAGTAATACTTTGCTTTCATTAAAGCCGTTAGAAGGTTATTCAAGTGTTGAGGTTGCAACGGGAAAAGTTGTTAACCCGTTACTTGCCAACTCATTTAATTTACATGTTGGAGCTGGTAGTGATGCTGGCGTAAATATGGATTTTTTCCGAGTTGATTCTGAAGTACTTGGGATTAATCAAATTGATATTGAAACGGATGCTTCTAATGCAATTTCAATTGTCGATCGAGCTTTGGAGTACTTATCTGACAAGAGGGCCAATATCGGTGCCATGTCGAATCGATTGTTTAGTGCCATTTCTATCAATGAAAAATCAAAGATAATGGTCACTGCGAGTCGTTCAAGAATAAATGATGCCGATTATGCTATTGAATCGTCAAAGCTGAGTAAATCTCAAATTCTCCAACAAGCATCTACAGCCATACTTGCCCAAGCGAATGCTAGCGCAAGCAGTGTTTTGAGTTTACTAAGTTAAATGTAGTGAATTTTTTATCGAATATTTTAACGGTTATTTGTTTTTATTGTATTCATCTTTTACTTTCTTATTATTTTTAAGTTTTAAAATCTCATTTTTTACAACATCTAAATGCTGTCCTGCTTTTTCTGCAAGTTTACTTAGCGTAAAGGCACATAACTGTAATCTTTTGATTTGTGCCTCTGGAGTATTTTCATTAACTTTAGGCACCATAGCTTGAATTTTTTCATCTATTAATGCTATGAATTCGATAGCAGGCTCTACAAATTCTGGATCTTGCATTACGGTATCAACATCAAGTATTTGATCTTCTAATAGAGAAATTTCTTGCTCTGAAATCTTTTCATTTTTGGTCATTACTTTCTTCCTAAGTTCCTGTTACCACTTTATTTGCATCAACATGTGACCTGTACTCATTTGGAATACTATCCCATCCTGATTTAATATCAATAAAAATCATACTAATTTCATTTAAAAAATCTACTTGATTAGAATAATGTGCTTCATTGATTTTTTGTAAAGAGTAATGATAAAGACCTGCTAAGTTTTTAGATATTTCGCCACCATTTTCCATGTTGAGACTGTTTAACAATTCTCCTATTAAGCCTATAGTTGTATTGATACACTTATTCTTTTCTTCAATATCTTGACGAACAATAGCCCCCTTAGCAGCCGCTAAATTTCCCAAAACATGCTGATAGATGATAGTAATTAACGTATGAGGGTCAGCATCTAATATGTTATTGATACTATTAACTTGGTATTGCTGGATTGATTTACGAATTGCCATAGTTTACCTCTTATACAAAATACAATTAATTATCTTCAGTTGTAAATGGATTATCATCAGCCAAAGATCTATGAGAAAACTGCAAACGTTTAAATTAAATTCACAGTTAAACTTATATCGGCGAAGATATTAATTAACTTAGGATAAACTTAAAATATTTGTATTTTTACAGAAGAAATTCATACTCGATTATTATTTAGTCAATAAAGTGTGGTTTTCGTATATCAGCTATAGCCCTGCATATTTTTATGACTCTTTGAGGGATTAAAATTATTGTTAGTCTATGCTTAGGACAATTGTAACTAGTAATATGATTTGGGCTGAGTAATATGAATTGATATCGAGTCAATTGGTATTGTACTTTTTATCTCTTATCTAGAGGGATTGCATCCCAACCCCCTTTTATATTACTAATAAGATCTGTAACTTCATCCAGCTTCTCACTATTATTTTTTAGATTTGCATCACTTAAGCAGCCAACAATATATTGATATAAATCAAATAAATTAATAGATATCTCACCACCTTTTTCCATATCAATACTATTTTGTAATTCTCCTACTAAAGCTATTGCTTTGGTAAGAGCTTTACCTTTATTTTCAATTTCTTTTCTCGAAATAGCACCTTTGGCATTGGCAACATTTATTAATATATGTTTAAAAATGATACTAATAAGTGTATGTGGGTCTGCATCTATAACGCTCTCAGCAAATGAATTTTGATATTTTTTTATAGATGTTCTCATAATCTTAATACTCACTGATTTAAAATAGTCTTGATTTTCATGATATTATTTATAAGTTAGTCTATTAGACAGCTAAAGGACACCTATAAACGCAATAGAATTCAATATGCATAATTGATACCAATATAAAGTTAAGGCAATGGTTCTTTTATAATGGAATAATTAACACAGCTACCATGAAGGGATATGAAGGTCATAGTAGCTGTTTATGGGCTAGTTAAACTAACATAAGCACAATGACTTGTTTATTGTAATAATCTTTTGTGTTTGATAACTACTAGTCGTAAGGGACTGAACTTCTCTGGTTGATATTGGTATCTTCTTTTTATTTTAACGATTTCCCACTGGATCATTCATTGGTATCAGTTCTATTTACAATTAAAAATCTTACTTTGATTGTTTATAGTAAATAGAAACCCTCACCGTTATTTTAGGTAGAAGTTTGATTATGTTCATGACATCAGTCTACTCTATAAGTCAAAAAAATGACTAAGGCGTCAATTTTTTGTTGATAAATAGTTATAACTCGCTAAAATTACACCATACTAGTCTGCAAATATTTCTTTTATATGATGGATTTACAAGTTCAAAAACACATTGTTGTCATTGATAATGATGCCCAACGTCGTCAGCAAATTGAAACGGTTTTAGCCTTTGTTGGTGAGAATTTTTTTGTTTGTCATGAAAATGAATCCGCTGAGTATTTCACAAACAACAGTAACATCCTCACTGTTATTTTATGTGGACAATTATCTGCTGCTATTATTGAGTTTGTTAAAAAACATCCAAGTTGCCCGTTTATCTTACATGATGTTATAGATCAACAAGCTATTTCAAACTTTGCTAATATTGTTGGTCAACTCAATGTTCCACTTAACTATGCACAACTAACGGAGCTTATTCATCATAGCCATCAGTATCATAATAACTTACCTAAACAACGTAATCAGTTAAGTTCTAATCCTCTTTTTCGCTCTCTTGTTGGTGTCAGTGAAAAAATGCATGAAGTACGCTTTTTAATTGAACAAGTTGCAACGACACAAGCGAGTGTACTAGTTCTAGGTGAGTCGGGGACGGGTAAGGAAGTTGTTGCTCGAAATATTCATAATTTATCTGATCGCGCTAAAGGACCTTTTGTACCACTAAATTGCGGTGCAATACCTGCGGAGCTTTTGGAGAGTGAACTTTTTGGTCATGAAAAAGGCGCTTTTACCGGTGCTATTTCTGTTCGTAAAGGACGTTTTGAACTTGCAGAAGGTGGTACTTTATTTCTTGATGAAATTGGTGATATGCCGCAGCCAATGCAAGTAAAATTGTTGAGAGTATTACAAGAAAGAACTTTCGAACGGATTGGTGGCGCAAAAAGTATTAAAGCGAATGTGCGCATTATTGCGGCGACGCATCAAAATTTAGAAGAAATGATCAAAACAAATGAGTTTCGTGAAGATCTTTACTATCGACTCAATGTTTTTCCCATTGAAACGCCGTCATTACGTGAGCGTAAAGATGATATTCCTCTATTACTAAAAGAATTAACATCCCGCTTCGAAAGTGAACAAGGACAATCTGTTCGCTTTACTGATAATGCTATCACTTCGTTAATGGAGCATCCATGGTCAGGAAATGTACGAGAGCTTTCTAATCTTATTGAGCGCATGATAATCATGTTTGCTGATCAAGTCGTCGATGTAAACGAATTGCCATTAAAGTATCGTCATATTGATGTCGAGCAATATCAACCAGAATATCCTGAAGAAATACAAGAAAGAGAGGCTATTAATGAGCTTTTTTCAGGGTTTGATTATGATGATGAAGACCAAGACAACTCCTCATTTGAAGGTGAGTTTACCGAAACGAATAACCTCGGGTTATTGCCAGAAGAAGGTATAAATTTAAAAGAATACTTGGCGGAGCTTGAAGTTTCTCTGATTGAACAGGCTTTATCGAAAAACGATTGGGTTGTTGCAAGATCTGCAGAGTTACTCAGTATGCGTAGAACAACTCTTGTTGAAAAGATGCGTAAATACGACTTACAAAAGAATAATTAATTTATTTGTTTTTAGTCATTAAAGCCAAATTTTTGACATTCACTATCTCTCTAAATTCCCTCTTACCCACTTGAAATTAAAGACTAATTTCAAGTGGCACAATTAATGCTTTATTCAATTTGTTATAAATAATCGAGTAAAGCATTATGGCACTTGCCTATTCTACTAGTACCAAACATCAGCCTACAGGCAAACTTTTTAATCATTCGCCTGTTTCTTTTGGCCAGCATGAGCTGTCATTGCAGTCTGAAGCCTATACTGGTGAGTTAGAATCATTACGGCAGCAGAGTAGCCAATTAAGTCAACTAATCGATGTTATGCCTACTGGCATGATCATGCTCGATGGCAGTGGTGTCGTGATTAAAATAAATAAAGTCGCCAGCCTTTTACTTGATGAACCTATATTAGGACAGCCTTGGTTTGATGTCATCAAGCGATCGTTTAAACCTCGTGCTGACGATTGGCACGAAGTCTCTCTAAATGATGGTCGACGCGTTAAATTAGAAATAACGGCGCTAGGTAATCAACCAGGTCAGTTGATCATGATCACCGATTTAACCGAAACACGATTGTTGCAAGACAAGTTAAGCCAATTACAACGTTTATCCTCATTAGGAAAAATGGTATCAACACTGGCACATCAAATTAGAACACCTTTATCAGCAGCTATGCTATATGGCGCTAATTTGAGTAATGCAAAGCTATCGGGTCAAGACCGAGAAAACTTTCAAGATAAATTAATGTCACGTTTACAGGACTTAGAACAACAAGTTAATGATATGTTGCTCTTTGCTAAAAGTGGCAAGCAACAAGTTGTAGAGCCACTGAGTATCAATAAAGTGGTAACAGATTCAGTACAAGGGCTTGAAGCTCTTATCAATAAAGCGAATGCAAAAGTAGTAGTAAAGATATGTGATGATGATTGTCACGTACTAGGCAACCAAAATGCCTTATCAGGAGCTATTCAAAATCTTATCCATAATAGCCTTGAAGTCATAAAAGAAGATGCAGTTATTGAAATATCGACCTATTGTCAGAATGAATTAGCGTACATAAGTGTTCGAGATAATGGCAGTGGTATAGACAAAGAAACAGCAGACAAAATTTTTGAACCCTTTTATACGTCACGGATGCGAGGCACAGGTTTAGGTTTGGCTGTGGTGAAATCTGTAGCGAATGCACACCAAGGAAATGTACGCCTACTAAGTAAAGCTGGTGAAGGTGCACATTTTTGTATTAGTTTACCTGCAATAATGAATTTTGATGGAGAAGTTTCTCAACATAAAGCGAATGACGCCACTCCGCCAACATCAGTGCAAACACAAGAGTATTTTTCCTCAAAGGAGGCTTCTTATGAATACCAGTAAAATATTAGTTGTTGAAGACGATGCAGGCTTACGAGAAGCTCTACTTGATACCTTAAAGTTGGCTGGGTTTGAGTGTATTGAAGCAGACTCAGGAGAAAGCGCTTTATTGTTATTAAAAAATCAACAAGTGGATATGGTTGTTAGTGATGTACAAATGGGAGGAATGTCAGGATTATCCTTATTAAAAAGTATTCGGACAAACCTACCCAATTTACCTGTATTAATGATGACTGCTTTTGGCACTATTAATGATGCTGTTCAGGCAATGAAAGATGGCGCGTGTAATTACATCAGTAAGCCGTTTTCACCAGAAGTTTTACTCAATATGGTGAATCAATATATCCCATCTAAGATCTGCGATAAACAAACACCAATAGCTGAAGATACAAAAAGTATCGAACTATTAAAACTGGCTAAAAAAGTAGCGACAACAGATGCTTCAGTTATGGTTTTAGGACCAAGTGGTTCAGGAAAAGAAGTCCTTGCGCAGTATGTTCATTATAATTCTTCACGTGCAGACCAAAAATTTGTCGCAATTAATTGTGCGGCAATACCTGAGAATATGCTTGAAGCGACATTATTTGGTTATGAAAAAGGTGCTTTCACGGGAGCTATTCAAGCATGCCCTGGTAAATTTGAGCAAGCGCAAGCAGGCACTATTTTATTAGATGAAATTACGGAAATGGACTTAAGTTTGCAGGCTAAAATATTACGCGTATTACAAGAGCGTGAAGTTGAACGTCTCGGCGGGCGTAAAACTATCAGTTTAGATGTTAGAGTTATTGCAACGAGTAACAGAGACTTAAAAGAAGCGGTTGCTGAAGGAAAGTTTCGTGAAGATTTATATTATCGTCTAAATGTTTTTCCTCTAACTTGGTTACCGTTGGCTCAACGTAGAGATGATATTCTACCTTTAGCAAAACATTTGGTACAGCGTATAACTCAGAAAAATGGTGAGCAGATACCGGAATTTACAGCTGCCGCTAGAAGTAAGTTGATTGCTTATAACTGGCCTGGAAATGTCCGAGAGTTAGACAATGTCATTCAAAGAGCATTGATTCTTTATAGCGACAATATTATTGACGCCGGTGATTTATTAATTGAGCAATTTGATACTGAAATTGTAACCTCATCTCCAGTTGTTGAGAGTGATGATAAATTGGGTAGTGAACTTAAATTACAAGAGCATCAAATAATTCTCGATACGTTAAGTGCATGCCATGGTAGTCGAAAAGATGTTGCTGAGCGTTTAGGTATTAGCC
>Ga0209292_1005356_pt1 | contig 13100 bp, 10 predicted proteins | sample GOMGulsemesocosm_2_FD_184634 | JGI IMG/M metagenome (GOLD analysis project Ga0209292, IMG submission 184634) | Methane-oxidizing microbial communities from mesocosms in the Gulf of Mexico - GOM9C Gulf of Mexico (SPAdes) (version 2) | ecosystem: Environmental > Aquatic > Marine > Cold seeps...
TGATGAAGACTCCCGCTTACAGTCATCATCACCATTCGATGCCCTGCGTACCATTATCAAACGTGTCATTCCAGAAACGCCGTTTCACGAGGCGCTATTTTTAGGCGGCTGCTTTGCCTATGACATGATCGCCAGCGTTGAAGAATTACCAAAAGTGCCGGATGGCGTCAACATCTGTCCTGACTTTGTATTCTATATCGCCGAAACCTTAATTGTGATTGACCGTCAGACCCAGCAATCAAAATTAATTGGTAGCGTATTCGGTGGCGAACACTTTGCAACCGCACTTAACGAAACAGAAGCAAAATTAGCCCGCATCCAAACTGAGTGCACGACGGTATTAACGACAGCGCCAGAGTCTAAAGCAACTGAGTTAACGTTAAATGTTGATATCTGCGACAGTGAATTCTGCGCGACGGTTGAAGATTTAAAAGACTACATCCGCAAAGGTGATATCTTCCAAGTTGTACCATCACGTTGCTTTAACCTACCTTGTCCAGACTCGTTAGCCGCTTATGCCAAACTAAAACAAACCAACGCCAGTCCTTACATGTTCTATTTGAACGATTCTGACTTTGTGTTATTTGGTGCTTCACCAGAAAGTGCGCTGAAATATGATGCACAGAGCAATGACGTTGAGATTTATCCGATTGCCGGTACTCGTCGTCGTGGTTTCCGTGCCGATGGCTCGATTTGCCCCGATTTAGATGGCCGTATCGAATTAGAGCTACGCCAAGACAAGAAAGAAACAGCTGAGCACATCATGCTGGTTGATTTAGCGCGTAATGACGTCGCCCGAATTAGTCAGCCTGGTACACGTTATGTCGCGAACCTATTAAACGTTGATCGCTACAGCCACGTGATGCACTTAGTGTCTCGCGTAAAAGGTAAACTACGTAATGACCTTGATGCCCTACATGCTTACCAAGCCTGCATGAACATGGGGACGTTAGTCGGCGCACCGAAGATCCGCGCCGCTGAACTGGTTCGTCAAGTAGAACAACAACGCCGTGGCAGTTATGGCGGTGCTGTTGGCTATCTGACTGGTGATGGCACTATGGATACTTGTATTGTCATTCGCTCCGCGTTTGTTAAAGATAACACTGCTTACGTACAAGCAGGGGCTGGTGTGGTTTACGATTCAAACCCACAAGCAGAAGCCGATGAAACTCGTAGTAAAGCAGCCGCAGTATTAAATGCCGTTGCCCTCGCACAAGGTTCATCATTAACTGCCATCATGAAGGTAAAAAGTACGGCAGCATCAAGCTCGACTACCAACAACCCAAGCACAGCTAACAACGCTAAGTAACGGAGGCAACATGAACAACACTTTATTTTTATTAGACAACTTTGACTCTTTTACTTACAACCTAGTGGATCAATTCCGCAGCCTAGGTCATGACGTTAAAATTTACCGTAACAGCATCAGTGCACAAGTCATTAAACAGCAAATCGATGAATGTGAGAACAACCCAGTTGTGGTGCTTTCACCGGGTCCAGGTAATCCATCAGAAGCAGGTTGTTTGTTGGAACTTATCCGCTTGTGTCGCGGTCAATATCCAATGATTGGCATCTGCTTAGGGCATCAGGCTCTGGTGCAACAATATGGTGGCGTAGTTGGCCGTGCAGAAGAGATAATGCACGGTAAAGCGTCATCGATTAACCATGATGGTCAATTGATGTTTGCCGGTTTAAGCCAGCCACTACCTGTTGCCCGTTATCACTCATTAGTGGCAACTGAAGTACCAAGTAGCTTAACCGTTAATGCCGAGTTTAACGATATGCCAATGGCAATAATTCAACCAGAAGATAAAGTAATCGGTTTTCAATTTCATCCAGAATCAATATTAACCAGTGAAGGCGCTGAGCTGTTAAAAAATACCCTAGCATGGGCAACAGCATCAGTAACAAGCCCTAAGGAGTAGGTCATGGCAGAATCAGCAGTATCGACAGACATAGCGCCAGCAACAATCACCGCTATTCTAGAAAAGTTATACGCAAACCAAGTACTGACGCTTGCAGAATCAAAAACCGTGTTTACCTCGGTAGTACAAGGTGAAATGGATCCAATCGTGCTTTCATCTGTGTTAACAGCATTAAAAATACGTGGTGAGCAACCCGATGAGATCGCCGGTGCAGCACAAGCACTATTAGCAGCAGCAACACCTTTCCCAGCAGTAGAAGGCCTACATGCCGATTGCTGTGGTACCGGTGGCGATAACATGAATACCATCAATATCTCGACAACAGCTGCGTTTGTCGCTGCTGCTTGCGGATTAAAAATGACTAAGCATGGTAACCGCAGCGTATCAAGCAAATCAGGCTCGTCAGACCTACTGGAAGCGTTTGGAATTAATTTAACTCAAACTCCAGAGCAAGCAAAAGCCTGCCTTGATGAACTGGGTATTTGCTTTTTATTCGCACCACAATACCATGCCGGTATTCGCCATGCGATGCCTGTACGCCAAGCTCTGAAAACCCGCACCATCTTTAATGTGCTAGGCCCATTGCTAAATCCGACTCGCCCACAAGTACAGTTAATGGGTGTGTATGATGAATGTTTAATTCGCCCAATCGCCGAAACCATGGATAAACTGGGTGTACAGCGCGCGTTGATCGTCCACGGCAGTGGTTTAGATGAAGTCGCCCTACACGGTGAAACTAAAGTTGCTGAGTTAAATAATGGCATGATCACTGAGTTCACAGTAAGCCCTGCAGATTTTGGTGTTGAACGTTATGATGTGGCCGAACTACGCGGTGGTGATGCAGCAGAAAACAAAGTTATTATCGAACGCCTATTATCGGGTCACGGCAGTGACGCACAAAAAGCCGCTGTGGCAATCAACGTATCAGCGTTATTAGTGGTTGCTGAAATAGCCACAGACTTCAAACACGGTACTGAATTAGCAATGGCGGCAATTGATGATGGCCGCGCATTAGCCTTGATCCACCAGCTAGCAGCAAAGAGTCAGCAAGTTTAGTCATAAGGAAGGAAGCATAAATGTTAACGCAAGAATTACAGCAAACCATTCTCGGTAATATTGTTGACGATAAAGTGACTTGGGTTGCCGCGCGTAAAGCCAGCCAACCATTAGCAAGTTTTATTGCTGATCTAGTACCGACAGATCGTGACTTTTATGCCGCGTTATCAGGTAAGCCGACCAAGTTTATTCTGGAATGTAAAAAAGCATCGCCATCAAAAGGGCTAATTCGTTCAGAATTTGATTTAGATTTAATTGCTGGCGTCTATAAAAACTATGCTGCAGCGGTTTCCGTATTAACGGATGAAAAATACTTCCAAGGTGACTTTGACTACATCACTAAAGTACGCAACATAGTTACGCAACCGGTGATCTGTAAAGACTTTATCATTGATGAATACCAGATTTATTTAGCCCGTTTATATCAAGCAGATGCAACGCTATTAATGTTGTCGGTATTGGATGACGCAGAGTACATAGCTTTAGCAAAAGTCGCTCACAGCCTAAACATGGGCGTACTAACTGAAGTCAGTAACGAAGCAGAATTGGTGCGTGCTATCGCCTTAGATGCAAAAGTGATCGGTATTAATAACCGCGACCTACGCGATCTGTCAATTGACCTAAACCGCACCAAAGAAATAGCGCCGAAGATCCCAAGTGATCGTATCATCATTTCAGAGTCTGGCATTTATAATAACCAGCAAGTCCGTGATTTAGCCAACTACGCTAATGGCTTTTTGGTTGGCAGTTCGTTAATGTCACAAGACAATGTCGATTTAGCTTGTCGCCGATTGATTTTAGGTGACAATAAAGTTTGCGGCCTAACGCGTCCGGAAGATGCAAAAATAGTACATGAACAAGGTGCTATTTATGGCGGACTTATCTTTGCACCGAAATCGCCACGTTGTGTTAACTTAGCAACTGCGCAAGACGTAATTGCAGCCGCACCACTGGCTTACGTTGGTGTGTTTGTGGATGAGCAAGTAACCCTTGTTGCCCAGCTAGCAAACCATTTAGGTTTAGCCGCTGTGCAATTACACGGCAGCGAAAACAAAAGTTATATTGAGATGTTAAGAGTCTTACTCGACAACGACATTCAAATTTGGCAGGCACACGGGGTTAGCGAACAAGCTCCCGAATTAAGTACTGAATTAAAAACAGGCCAAGTTGACCGTCATTTAGTTGATAGTAAGGTAGCGGGACAATCAGGTGGCACAGGACAAACATTTGATTGGTCATTATTAACACCTGAAGATTGCAGTAAAATCATGTTGGCAGGCGGACTAACCCCTGACAATGTGCAAGACGCGGCGAAACTCGGTTGCTTAGGACTGGATCTAAACTCAGGATTAGAATCAGCTCCCGGTATTAAAGATACAAACAAAATTATCGCGGCATTTAGCGCGCTTAGAAATTATTAAAGGAACTTATCATGGCAAAACTTAATGCCTTTTTTGGCGAATTCGGCGGCCAATACGTATCGCAAATTTTAATACCTGCATTAGATGAATTAGAAGATGCATTTATCGACTCACAAAATGATCCTGCTTTCGAAGCAGAGTTTCAGCAACTGTTAAATGAATACGCAGGTCGTCCAACCCCGTTGACGCTATGTCGTAACATTACCAAAGGTTCAAAAACCAAGATCTACCTAAAACGTGAAGATCTACTGCACGGTGGTGCCCACAAAACTAACCAAGTATTGGGTCAAGCACTGCTGGCTAAACGCATGGGTAAAACCGAGATCATCGCTGAAACAGGCGCAGGTCAACACGGTACAGCATCAGCGCTAGCATGTGCGTTACTGGGTCTAAAATGTCGCATCTACATGGGTGTAAAAGACATGGAACGCCAAAAGCCCAACGTATTCCGCATGAAGTTAATGGGCGCTGAAGTAATCGGTGTTGATTCTGGCGCGGGCACATTAAAAGATGCCTGTAACGAAGCGTTACGTGACTGGTCTGCAAACTATGAAAATGCCCATTACCTACTGGGTACAGCGGCAGGTCCTCACCCATTCCCAACGATTGTGCGTGAATTCCAAAAAATGATCGGTGAAGAAGCCAAACAACAGATCTTAAAAGCAGAAGGTCGCTTACCCGATGCCGTTATTGCGTGTGTTGGTGGTGGTTCGAATGCCATTGGTATATTCAACGACTTTATCGAAGAAGAAAGTGTCAAACTGTACGGCGTAGAGCCTGCAGGTAAAGGCATTGCGAGTGGCGAACATGGCGCACCAATTGCTGAAGGTACTAATGGTATTTTCTTTGGTATGCACTCACTATTGATGCAAGACAACTATGGTCAGATCCAAGAATCTTATTCTGTATCTGCTGGTCTGGATTTCCCATCAGTCGGTCCACAGCACGCACACCTGTATACATCAGGTCGAGCTGAATACCCATCTGTAACTGATGAAGAAGCACTAGCGTCATTCCAGTTATTATCATCGCAAGAAGGTATTATCCCTGCACTAGAATCATCTCACGCACTTGCTTTCGCATTGCAGATGATGGAAAAGGATATGGATAAAGAACAAATTTTAGTGGTTAACTTATCTGGTCGTGGTGATAAAGATATCTTTACCGTTGCAGATATTCTTGAAGGTAAAGGAGCACTATAATGGGTAATGTAATGGGAAATGTAATGGGACGTTATCAACAAGCTTTTGCAGCACTAGCCGCAAAAAATGAAGGCGCTTTTGTACCATTCGTAACGATTGGCGATCCAAACCGCGAACAATCAATGGCGATCATCGAAACGCTAATTGCAGCCGGTGCTGACGCGTTAGAACTGGGTATTCCGTTTTCAGATCCGGTGGCTGATGGCCCTACCATTCAAAAAGCCACATCTCGAGCATTAAACGCTGGTATCAACCCTGATATCTGTTTTGAAATGCTGACAGAGATCCGCGCTAAACACCCGCAAATGCCAATCGGTCTATTATTGTATGCCAACCTTGTATACGGTAACGGTACCGATAAGTTTATGGCAAAAGCCGCTGCGGCTGGCGTTGACTCATTATTGATTGCCGATGTGCCTGTACAATACGGTCAGCAATTTAAAGACGCTGGCGATAAAGTCGGTATCGAAAGTATCTACATCGCACCGCCAAATGCCAATGACGAAACTCTGAAGCAAGTTGCAGAGCAAGGTTCTGGTTATACTTACCTACTTAGCCGCGCTGGTGTAACGGGCGCAGAAACCAAAGCTGAAATGCCAGTGGGTCCGTTATTAGAAAAGCTAAAATCATTTAATGCCGCGCCTTGTCTGCTTGGTTTTGGTATTTCATCACCAGAACAAGTTAAACAAGCGGTAGCAGCGGGTGCTGCAGGTGCAATTTCAGGTTCAGCAATTGTAAATATCATTGAGAAAAACCTGAATGATAATGCAACAATGCTGCAAGAATTGGCTGAGTTTGTAACACCAATGAAAGCGGCGACAGTTAAATAGTCGAATATAAACAAAACATAACGCTTTACCAATTAAGTCCTTAGTGTCTATTATGATGCTAAGGGCTTTTTATTTTACGCAATAAAATTAACCTCAACCCCCTTAAGGAACAAGGACGTACCATGACAGGTTATTTCATTCAAGCATTCATCTATCTGTTTGCAGCGGTTATCGCTGTACCTATCGCCAAACGCCTAGGTTTAGGTTCTGTACTCGGTTATTTGATTGCTGGCGTTATTATCGGCCCGGTTATTGGCTTGGTTGGTAGTGAGACAGCTACTATTCAGCATTTTGCCGAATTTGGTGTCGTCATGATGCTGTTTCTAGTGGGGTTAGAGCTAGAGCCACGCATGTTGTGGGATATGCGTCATCGCCTTATTGGCCTAGGTGGATTACAGGTTAGTTTAACCATCGCCGCTGTGATGGGGATTGCGCTGGCACTTGGTTTAGACTGGGGACTTGCGCTGACCATTGGCTTGGTATTCTCACTGTCTTCTACCGCTATCGTATTGCAAACTTTTAATGAAAAAGGACTGACCAAAACAGAAGGCGCACGCTCTGCATTTTCAGTACTGTTATTCCAAGATATTGCCGTGATCCCAATGTTAGCGTTAATCCCATTACTCGCCATTCCAGAGTTAGTGGATCAGGCACAAAATGCCGTGCAAGCAGCCAGCGCACAACATGAAGAATTATCCTTAGTCGCTAATATCTCCGGTATTTATTACGCGTTAGTGATCATTGTCGCCATCACAGGCGTAATTGTCGGTGGTCATTACCTCAGCCGTCCACTGTTTAAGTTTGTTGCTAGCTCTAAAGTGAACGAGATCTTTACCGCAACATCATTAATGCTAGTGATAGGTATTGCTGCGATCATGAATCTCGTAGGTCTGTCCCCAGCTCTAGGTGCATTCTTGGCTGGTGTGGTACTCGCGACCAGTGAGTTTAGGCATCAGTTAGAAGCCACTATCGAGCCATTTAAAGGTCTGCTACTGGGGTTATTCTTTATGACCGTGGGCGCTGGCATTGATTTTAATATCTTATTTAATGAAACCGCGACTATTTTCTCAATTACTCTCGCGTTAATGTTAGTGAAAGGCGCTGTACTATTAATCTTAACCTTGATCTTTAAGATCAAAGGCAGTGACCGTTGGTTATTAGCGTTAAGCTTGGCGCAAGCAGGTGAATTTGGCTTTGTATTAATCGGCTTTACCGTCAACAACCATGTATTACCGATTGACCTAGCACAGACATTATCACTGTCTGTTGCCCTGTCTATGTTCTTAACGCCGGCGTTATTTATCTTTTATGACCGCGTGATCTTGCCCCGCTACGTTGATAAAACCAATCAACAAGAAAATGATGATATCGAAGAACATGGCGATGTGATTGTTGCTGGTATCGGTCGTTTCGGCCAAATTGTCAATCGTCTGTTAGTTGCTAATGGTGTGAAAACCGTGGTACTGGATCATGACGTCAGTATGATCCAAAGAGTGCGCTCATTTAACATGAAAAGTTACTTTGGTGATGCGACTCAACCGAGTCTGCTCGAAACAGCAGGGATAGCGAACGCCAGTTTATTCATCGTCGCGATTGATGATAAAGCCAGAGCCGTTGATCTAGTACGTTACATCAAGCAACATTACCCACAGGTTAAAATATTAGCCCGTGCGTATGACCGTGGCCATGGTTATTCCCTACGCCATGCCGGCGCTGATCATGTGGTGAGCGAAACTTATCATTCAGCCTTAATACTCGGCTCTCAAGCTCTGACTAATTTAGGCTTTAGTGAGCAACAAGCAAGAGATGTGAAGCTCACCTTCAAAGAAATTGAGAAACACAGTAAAGATACCTTGTATCAAACTTGGCTTAATAACAGTGAAGATGACAAGTTTAATACCGCTTATCGCGACTTGTACTTACAACTTGAAGATAGCCTTGCTGACGTAATGAAAAATCGAGACAAGTCTGAAAAACCACTAAGCTTTGATATTTAAAAATACAGTGATATTTAAAAATACTTCGATGTTTAATAATACAGCGACATTTAGCGATAACACCACATAGAAAAGGCTGAATAAATAGCATGACTCCAGCAGTGAAATTAGCAAAAAAAGCAAAAATAACTCACAAAACCCATGAATATAAACATGATTCGAATGCTGAATCTTATGGTTTAGAAGCGGCAGAGAAAATGGCCGTCACAGCTGAACGTATATTCAAAACGCTGGTAGTCGATGTCGGAGATAAGAAGCTTGTCGTGGCTGTCGTACCAGTCACTTCCATGTTGAACCTAAAAGCCATCGCCAAGGCTGCAAAAGCCAAAAAAGCCGTAATGGCAGATAAGAATGATGTGATGCGTTCGACAGGTTATGTACTTGGCGGGGTTAGTCCGTTGGGGCAAAAGAAACGCTTACTCACCGTCATTGATAGCTCAGCACAAGCACACGAGACAATCTATGTTAGTGCGGGTCGTCGCGGCTTGGAAATTGAACTAAGCCCGTTAGACCTAAAGCAGCTAACCAATGCTGAGTTTGCTGCTATTAGTAATGAATAACAAAAAGTAACAATTAATAAAAACCCAGCATTTAGCTGGGCTTTGGAATTAAAATCAAACCAATCGTTACCTAGAAGTCATATCGGGCAGCCACGTGCAACTGATCTTCATTACCATCAACGCCATCAATGACATATTCAGTCACCACTCGGAAGTTGGAATTAAACTTATAAGCAAGACCAAGTGCGGCTTGATCTACCGTATTATCACTGAAACTATCTGTATCACGTTGTTTATAAGTAAAGGTGCCTGTTATTTTATCCAAGCTATAAGCAAGAGATAACTCATAGGCGATCCAGTCATCTGTATTTTTATCGCCATCGAATGTATTTGGTGTATCAACGGAGGTAACATCTCCGACAATAGATGCGGTCAAACCCTTAATTTTATAACGCACAGCAGTTAGGAAGGTGGAACGATCATAATCTGAGTTAGTATTATAATCTTCTGTCATCACACCGGTATAGGTTGCGCCAAGCTCCAGACCGAAATCAAAACCGTAAACACCGCCAAGCGAATAACTTGATTGACTGCCATTGCCACTGGTAGTAATGCCATTATCACTGGATTCGGGTTGAATATGCGCCACTAAGTTAAGCGCATCATCAAGCAGCTTGGTTTCAAGTTTTAATAGATTGGATTGTCGATTTAAGTTACCTATCGCGGGATTACCAGAGTAGTTAGTAGTACCAGCATCGGCCCAATCGGCAATAATTTCATCTGCGGCATAGTTACGGCCAAAGGTCAGTTGTCCCCAATCATTTTTCAATCCCGCATAAATCAAGCGTGTTTTAGAGGCTGAATTAACATCACTGTTATTACTCGATTCAAATTGCATCTCAATACGCGCAAGCCCAGTTAAGTCGTCAGCTAAATTTGAAGAAGCCTTAAAGCCTGTACGAAAATAGCTATCTGAGCGACCATCACTTTCTGCATCTTTACCATCTTTATAGATATAAGCGCCATAAGCACGGCCATACAAATCAACCTGGTGGGCATCATCTGTGTACACATTAACTGTGGCTTGTGCTGTAGGAACAAGACTAGCTAGTATTGCTGTGACTAATAATGTCTTTTTCATGATTCTTCCCTGTCTATTAAAATAATTTTTTATTTAAGAAAATGTTTATTCGAGGTAAGTGTTTACAGCCTTACAGCAGGCTACTAATCAAGGGTAGTTCTTTTCTATGAAATTGAAGTTGTGGCTAGCCGTTTTATACCAAAAAGTGCCCTAATTTCAGTATTCATGGGGGAAATTAATCATATAGAACGCAAAAAGCCCAGTAGATCACGCTACTGGGCTTTACATTTTTACTTTGTTATTTTTTACTTGTTTGACACGCTATACTTTGCCCCAAACAAGTTTATCTATTACCGATTAAGGCCAAAGGTATCATTAAAGCGTAGTGCTAATTAATACGATAATTAGCGCAGGACAAATAAACTTCACATACAATGGCCATACTTTCCAGAAGATGCCATCTGCATCTGCGCCGTCTTGACCTTTAATTTCAGCCAGTAGGCTATTACGATGCCATACCCAACCCACGAAGATAGCAAGACCTAAACATACTAATGGTTGTGTTATCTCTGTCGCTAGCTTAATCATGAAACCAAACATAAAGTCAAAGTTAGTTACAACAACCATCGCGAATGCAGTAAGTGCCGCGCCAACAATCCAAGTTACTTTCTTACGTGACATTGCTGTTTTATCAACGATATAACTGGTTGGTACTTCCACTACCGACATAGCCGATGTTAATGCTGCCACAGACATCAATGCAAAGAAGATGATCGCAACAATATGCTCTGCTGCGCCCATAGTGGCAAACAATGCAGGTAATACTGTAAACACTAATGTGTCAGAACTAAGCAAGTTACCGTCAGCATCAAAAATAGTCACGCCATTATGCTTAGCAACATACATAGCAGGTAGGATTAACATTGCCGCTAAGAAAGCCACACCTGTATCCATAAAGGTTACGTGTACCGCTAACTTACTAATGTTTTCGTTTGATTTAAGATATGAACCGTAGATCATCATTGCGCCCGTACCAATCGATAACGAGAAGAACGTCTGACCAAGTGCACCAATGATCACATCTGGGTGCATCACTTTTTCAAAATCTACTGTAAATAATGCAGCAACACCTTCACTTGCACCTGGTTGGAACAAGATATAAATAACACTCGCAATCAAGATAATGAACAATAGTGGCATTAAACGCTTAGACCATTTTTCAATACCGTCTTGCACGCCTTTTTGAATAACGTAAACACACATTAATGCAAATACTAAGGTAAATACGATATTACGCGATAATGAGAAATCAATTAACCAGCGACTTGCTTCATCTGCGCCAGCCATGGTTGCAATCGGTGCCAGCGTATTACTCACGAACCAGCCAGATAATACTGCGTAGAAGCTGAAGATCATCGCCGCACAAACAATTGACGCTAAACCAATAAGACTACCAATCATTTTAGTGGCAGGACTACGACCTAATTTAGCCATCGCGTCAGCAGGGTTGGTTTGGCCATGACGACCCACCATTAGCTCAGCCACTAACATTGGATAACCAAGTAAGAAGATAAGGAACAGATACACCATTAAGAACGCGCCGCCGCCATTACTTGCCGCTTGCGTCGGGAAACCCCAAATATTACCAACACCAACCGCAGAACCTGCCGCAGCCATTATAAAACCAAAACGAGAACCAAAATGTCCTCGAGACGCACCATCATTATTCTGTATTGCAGCCATTTATCCGTACCAAGTTTGCTAAATCCAATCAATAGTAGGAGTTATACCTAAAAAAATAGCAAAGACAACTATTAAAATCTATAAAAAACCACAAAACCAAGAATTTAAAACCAGTAAACAACCAAACCACAGTCATCAATCACTATTAAAGTGGCTATTAACACGATTAGATTGCGTAAAGATCTCCGTTGTCAATTCATAATGGCAGCACCCGCTAAGAGAGAAACGCCACAAATATGAAGATTTTCATCAAACCGTCAAGTTAACTGGTTAATATCCGTACTTGATATGTAAAATCATAATATATGATAAACACATCGTCCTGCATAACCACAACATCATAGAAACAAAATTGGTTTGCCCGGTGATGTGAGCAAATGGTATATATTCTTAATGCCACAGAGCCGGAGAATGAAGGTCACAATCTGTCTTTTGATTCCAATACCAGCTATTAGGCTGAGGAAGCTTATTTAGAATATCTGGTTCACACATTAACAGGTAATGACAATTTACAGCCACTCAGTGCCAATCAAGAAATATTCGCGCCTCGCGTACTGACACAATCGCCTTGGGGAATTTGGGATTTATCAGACCATTACGCAGATCGCGGATATTTTATCTAGCCGACCAAGTAATAGCAGGATAAAACTCTACACATAAATATTTCAGCATCAATTCTCTTTAGATGCTGAAATATCCGCTGAAAACTCGATATTACTACTAGATGAATACTCAAAACTAGGCACTTACACTGAATTCATCTTGAAACACCCGAAAGTAGCACTCAAATAAAGTTGAGGCCCACTATGATTAGTGTGATCTGTGCATACAAATCAATTGCTAACAACTTGTTAAAACCCACAAAACTACCCCTAATTAGCTATTATGATGTTTTATCGTTCATTATAGGAACAATGTTAAAACTAAATAAGGCCAACCCAGCAGCATAAAACTCCAAAACATAACTACCGATCAATACAAATAAGAACAAACACAAGCAAACGCTCATTAAACACACAAACATAAAGGTTGTTAATAAAAAATACGTAAAACATCAAATTATTTTGATAAATGCGTGATATTTTTTAGTTTAGAGGCAAAAAAGCGATCTGCATCACTTTAAAAAAAATTCAAATCATTATCCTAGGCAGCAGTTAAGAATCAGTACAAAAACACAGGTGAAAATCATATGTCAGAGCAAGCTACTACAACAGTCACTGGAAGCACTACGAACGCTGCTAAATGGAACAAAGCAGACACTACATGGGTATTAAGTTTATTCGGCACAGCAGTTGGTGCTGGTGTTTTATTCTTACCTATTAAAGCAGGTTTAGGTGGTTTTTGG
>Ga0209292_1005358_pt1 | contig 13098 bp, 10 predicted proteins | sample GOMGulsemesocosm_2_FD_184634 | JGI IMG/M metagenome (GOLD analysis project Ga0209292, IMG submission 184634) | Methane-oxidizing microbial communities from mesocosms in the Gulf of Mexico - GOM9C Gulf of Mexico (SPAdes) (version 2) | ecosystem: Environmental > Aquatic > Marine > Cold seeps...
AAAACTTACTGGAAAAGAGAATGTGCCCAGCCTGTTTTGATATCCCCTACACTGCCAGTGGTGTAATGGGTGAAATTCACAGCAAAATGCAGGTTCTCGAAGAGGAATATCATGAAAAAGGTATTCGTATAACATTAAAAGCCAGCCCTATTGCCTTAGAGCGATTACATAAGATGCTGCAACTCACTACTTTTTAATACAGTTAAAATAGTACGGCTCTCGCATGCTGATAAGGACATTGGTGTGCTAGCGAGTAATGCTGCTGCCAATAAGACTACCGTCGATACTATCGTAGCCTTAAATGCCACCACACTAAAACAAAATATTTTCCACACGTCAAAACCTACCAAAGCAATTTGTAATATGGTTATTTTGTTCATTTATAGATTTATATATTGACTATAAGCCATTTAAAAGTAAAATCGCCCACCAAGAATAAAAACTCAGTTTTATTGAATAAAAAGTCAAAGGCGCGTTTAATGAGTGATACCAAAAAAAATATATTAGTGTTTTTAATCCCATCTTTAATGGGGTTATTTTTCTTTCTTGCACCATTAAGCGTAGATGGTAATTTTACCTTCCCATTGGCATTAATGGCGACTGGCGTAAAAGGGCTGTTAGGTGACGCGATTCATCCACTCATTACAGCTATTATTGGTTTGTCAGCACTGGCCTCTGTATTTGCTAATACAATTAAACCTGCATTTATTGTTAACTCTGCATTATTAACACGGTTATTTATTCTTACCCCTGTTTGGGTTGTGATCCGTGTACTGGGTGCTGTATTCACATTATTCGCCCTGTATCAGGTTGGCCCTGAGTTCATTTGGAGCGCCAATACTGGCGGACTGGTATTGCATGATCTATTACCATCGCTGCTTGTTACCTTTTTCTTTGCCGGTTTATTACTGCCATTATTATTAAACTTCGGCTTACTTGAGTTTCTAGGCACTATGTTAAGCAAGGTCATGCGCCCTGTATTTCGTTTGCCAGGCCGTTCTGCGATTGACTGTATTTCATCATGGCTTGGTGACGGCACCGTTGGTGTAATTTTAACCAGCAAACAATATGAAGAAAAAAAATATACTCAAAGAGAAGCCGCTGTAGTGGCAACCATGTTCTCACCAGTCGGTATTTCGTTTTCTTTAGTGGTATTAACGCAAGTTGGCTTAGAAAACTATTTCGTACCTTTCTACTTAACCATTTGCCTATCGGGCATTATCGCGGCAATGATCATTCAGTTCTTGCCACCGCTAAGCTATAAAAAAGACACCTACATTGACGGTAGCAAACCTGATCTTGATAGCGAAATGATTCCTGAGTCAATGTCAGCAGTTAAATATGGCTACCAACTGGCATTGGAACGAGCGAGTAAAGTTAAAGGCGTAAAATCAACGTTTACTGAAGGTCTACAAAACTCATTAGATATGATGTTTGGTGTATTACCAGTGATCATGGCCGTTGGTACCATGGGTTTAATTATTGCTGAAACAACGCCGTTATTTGCCTGGTTAGGTGTGCCTTTTGTACCACTGCTAGAGCTATTAGATCTACCAGAAGCACAAGCAGCAGCTGAAACTGTACTGGTTGGTTTTACGGATATGTACGTACCATCAATTATCGCAGCATCTACCATCGAGAGTGACATCACTAAGTTTGTGATTGCCGCATTATCTATCTCTCAGCTGATCTTCATGTCGGAAACAGGCTCGGTGATCTTATCAAGCAAGATCCCGGTGAACATCGTTGAGTTAATGGCGATCTTCATTCTACGTACATTGGTGACACTGCCTGTCATCGCATTATGTGCGCACATGATATTTTAATATAAACAGCTAATGTAAATAGTCTAATGCAAACGCCGTTGCGGCAGCCATGTCGCAACGCTTTCTTTCTGAAACTTCCCCTAATTAACATACGCTACTCATCATTTGATACGCTTACAAAAACATACGTACGATTACAAAAGCGTACATACGCTTACACCAAACGCCCATGTTTTCTTGAATAATAACATCATTGAATTTTACCAAAGTGATAAGCAGTTCGTGTATTAAGGCTTTCAAGAAACCTATTCTTCTGAATACGAGTAGAATCTAATAGTAGTTCATTATGCTCGTAGTAATACAGAAATAGCTAACTCACTACCATAGTGATGTAAATAATTTCTTCATAATATATTACATCAAGTCAGTTAAGCGTTTTATATTAGCATCAGACATTTCTTTTGTTAGTGGTCGTAAATCATAATGGTATTTATCCAGTTTCCAAAAAGCATGTAATGCATCAGCGCTTTGTTTCAGTAGTGCTTTATATTCTTTGACATTTTTTTTATCTTTCTTTTTAAATGATTTTTTATACTTTTTTAGTAATTTAGGATCATAATTCATGCCATCATATGTAGACATCGTTTGTATCCATTCCAAGCTGTAATTATTTAAGTGAAGATACTTATTGCTCGTGTAAATGGCTTTTTTAACTGCAATAGCGTACACCCCATCAAGCTGTTTACTACTGTCTAAATATAATCTAATCAAGGATTCACTTTCTATCGCAACCGCATATTGCGCGGGGGTCATACCGTTTACATCTTCAAAGTTAGGGTCAAACCCTTCATTAAGTAGAAGCTCAACCAGCGCTGCTCGCTTATAAAGTGTTGCAATATGCAATAGCGAAAAGCCACCCGTTAATAGTGATGAATTTTGTTCATATACATTAGTCACTTTTGGGAATGTCCAAAACGGTTGATCTTGAGTAAAACGTAACCCTAATGCGAATGGTGCATCGATTCTTGATACACCATGGCCTGCAACAAAATTAATTCCAGGATTTCTTTCTGAATATACAGATTTACTCCCTTCATGGTGGAGTATTGGTGTGACTAAATCGAAAGCGGATTGTTGGCTTTGCTTAAACGCGGACAGAATATACGACATTTTATCAACGCTAAGCTCCTCCTCGTGCATATAAAACTCGAGTGAACTGGTATTATAAGGGGAGCTCATGCCATCAACATCAAGCCATGAATGAACCAAAGAGGGTTCAAAAATTTCAAAACCACTGTCTATCATCCACGATAATGCAGGTTTAGTGATACCTTGATAGGTTAACATCGCTTGCTGACTCACCGCTTTACTAAAGCCATCGTAATTAAGATAAAACTGTTTCGCATTGAGACTTTCAACCACCGATTTAGTTAAACTATGATCCAGTTTTTGTGTGACCTCTTTTTCCATTTCACCTATTTCATCAATAAATTCATTAACAATCTCTGTACCAACGATAACTTGAGTCCATAATAAGCAGTTTTTTTGATCTAACCACCTAGCCTCAATCTGACTATCAGGTAGCGTTAATTCAGACACTTGCTCTACAACCGAATGCGCACTTTTAACTAATTGCCCATTGGATAAGCTTTTATTGCTTAAAATTGAATTATAAATCGCAGTGCTTAAACTTTCTGTTAAGGCTTTTTTTGCACGTAACTCAGATAGTGTTCGCAATGCAAAAAAGTCGGCATGTACCTTAGGATCGTACTGCTCTACACCAATACCTGTAATGATATCCTCTTCAGCCGTGATTTCGTTTATCCACACAGGCTGTTCTGATATCTCCTTAAATGGACAAGTCATCGCAACAACCTGTAAAGGTACGAACATTGTGCTAAGTGTAAATAGAGCTTGAGTAATCAACTTCATTTAACTTTCTCTCCATTTAAAAATACCTGGCGAACAATGTTATCACGATCATAATTGTAAAAATCCGCAGCCATTTTTACTGTGGTAATAGTCAGCTCTGTTGGGAATTTTTGTTTTATCTTGTTATTGATGTTATTAGTTAATCGAGCGTTCAATTTCATTTTATTTATCGTATCAGCAAGGTCTGAAACTCTGATGGTAATAGTTGCAGCCGGTACACCAAACGTTTCAATAAAAAAGTCAACATTATTTAAGTGTTGTAATAAATAAGCCAACTTATAGGCGAGGTAATCATTAACACTTGGATCAGCACCTAGCGTAAGTAACTTTTGAGCGATATCTAATTGCCCAGATTCAATAGCAAAAGCGAGAGGCGTATATCCAAATTGACTTTGCTGATTAATATCAACACCAAGCTTAATCAAAGGCTCAATTAAATCTTTTCTATAACTGTCTATAGCAAAATGTAAAAGACCAAGCTTTTCTTTTTTATTAATCTCACTAAAGTTATTAATAAGGGGGGTTTTAAAATCCGTAGTGAGCTTGGCAGCTCGGGTTTTTCTATACACATTCCCATTCTTTTCAAGGAAAATACTATTGCCACCTGCATTGTTTGGTTTATTAACATTATAGCGGCCAGCAACACTATAAAATTGTTGCTTACCAATACTAACCCTAACTTGGTTAAGATCAATTCCAAATAATTTAAGTTGAGTTAATGCATGGATTTGTTTACTCAAACTACTATTCGATCTCACAATTTGAGTTGGCGTATTATTTTTCAAATAATAATAATATCGATAACTATTCGGGTTTGTTGTGGAAATACTTGACCTATTATAGAAGCTATCTTCCGCTTCATTTAACCAATCAAAACCACTTAAATTATAAAGCTCAGCCACATTGTAACTTTGCCCTCGATAATAAGCGGTACTATTATTTAACAAGGCTTGCGTTGCACGAACCATGGTTGGGGAAAAACCATTATCAGAAAGAATTTGTTCAATTTCACGATGGGTTAACTGTTCAATTTTTCTATTCAGCTTTTCAGCTACTTGGTTTACATAAGCTTTTACTGCAAATTCAGCACCGGCTTTACTGACTTTGACACGATACCATAACAGACAGTTATCTCGATCTAACCAACGAGCATCGTCAATGACAGCAGATAATGCAACTTGGCTAACGACCTCGGTTTGTTGCTTTACCTCTTTCCTAATTTCTGCTTTAGATTTACCTTCTTTTTTACTTTCAATTGTACGTTTGGTTGAGATTTTAATGCCACTACGAATCGAACCTGCAAGGTTATTTATTGCATCTTGCCGCGCTTGATTAATAAATTGATTAATTTCGAGGTAGTTCTTACCCTGCTTACCACTTGCACCGCCAACGGCATAATAATAATCACTATCTTTACCTGTACTATTGACCCAGTTAGGCTGTTCAGATTCAGGTAAAAACTGACAAACACTCTGCTCACTAGCGTAAACCGACTTCGTCAAAACAAAAATAAGGGCAAAGCCGATTTGTAATACTTTCATTGTTATTCCTTCAACAGTTTGAAATAGATGATCACGCCATCTACTTACCCATAGATTCATTGAAAATCTTAGCTACATTACCTGCCTTGAGTTAACATTTTATACTCAGAAGCACTTAATATTCCCTGCTCAAGCAGCGATAATTCAACTTTACTATAACCATAAAAATTAGGTTTTAACTTGGTTCTTAAGGCCGCTAAGCTTTTGCTGACATCTTCTTCCATCATCACTTTGTCGTTAAACTTCATTAATACTTTATAATCATTATCTGAGTATTCGCCTAGGTAATCGCTACTACCAGATATCGATTTATATAATAAATCGAACTTCCCACCCTTTATCTCTTCAATATAATAGCTACCAATATTGGCTATGTTTGAATGACTATCCATCACGTTATCATAAGCATTAAAACTCTGACCTTGATAGCCATCACTCGCAGTATGCAAGCGCATGTCAGGTACAAAACCATCGATAGGAAAAACTAGAAAAGCAGAAATACCGTTATTTTCAGTGATCGCTGAGATAAGGTAATTTGGATCTCGATAATAATTTACCTTGATATTATCAATGGTGTTTTTTATGTAAACAGGTGCGCCAAATGTTTCTCGTAATAGATCGCTAGAGGCATTAATGTAGATACTCTCTAGCTTTTCATTAGATGGAATATCTGTGAACGTTGATAAAACAAAGTCATAGCTTTTATTAACAACATCGATAGTATCGTTAAATTGACCTACTGCTATTGATAACAATGACGCTGTTATAACACTCGCAGGTAATTTACTTTTCCATCGATTGATGTGCTCTGATTCACTCATATTAAAACTAACCTTCTACCTTAGGCATCTTTGCAACAACACGCACACAGGTATGCTCTTCTCCTCGATACTCAACAACTTCATTATTCATGACCCAAGTATATTTAAGTAGCTGATTAACAACTTGTTTAGCGTTAGAACCTGCCACTCTTGTAATCGTAGTGACTTTTTCACTTTTGCCTTCCATGATAATTTTCTTTGATTCACTTTTTTTATCATTAAAAATTTCTTTCTGAACCATGTTTTCTAGGCTAGCTGCTAGCGATGCGCGAGCCCCCATCGTGGCGAGATCTGAATCTAACGCGATATCCCCCATATTTTCTTCGCACGCTACCCCAACAATTAGGTTCTCTTCCAGCCCCTCTCGAGGGTTGTTTTTCCAATCAGGAAGAGCAGCGAAAAGAGACGTGGAATATAAACTTAATGCTACGATCATTATTTTTTTCATCTTTAAATCCATTAAATGTTTTTTGAGTATTGTGTATTTGCAGTGTTTACACGACGTAAGTAGTTTCTTGTTTCTTCCGCGTAATGGCGTGCCAATATTTGGTTATAAACTTCATCGGAAGACAGGCTATTAATTGTTTTGATAGCTTGTTTACGGCTGCCATCACCAAATATTTGGTAGATTGGTCCCATACCACCATTGTAAGCAGCGATCATGCAATACTTTAAACTTTGCTCATTATTGATACCTTTAAAATATCGACTCTTAAGTAAATGTAAATAGGTTGAGCCAGCTTCAATATTTTTTTCAGGCACAAACAAATACTCTTTCGTTAATTTACGCTGTTCTCCTTCAAGGTATTCAGTAACATCCAAACCAGCTGACGTCGGCACTATCTGCATTAAACCAAATGCAGGGATATGTGAAACAGCCGTAGGACTAAAGTTACTTTCAGTCTTAATCACCGCTAGAATCAAATCAGGATCTAACCTGTAGTGTTTCGCTTGCTGCTGAATGGGTTCAATAAAACGTTGCTCTTTTCTGTCCACCCAAGATTTAGGGAACGGAGCTTCAACGACCGTAACGTTGTTACCTTTTTTATCAATCGATTTAATTACTTTAATATTTTGGACTAGCTCTTCTTGCTCTGCTTCTTTTAATTTTTCATTAGTTGAAATAGGCAATAATGTTTTTTTACTTAACAGCTTTGGTTTAACTGCTTCAATTAATTCAGTTGTATAAGGGTCAGCCTTTTGTGCTTCTTCTACCGTTAACGATGATGTTGATATTATTTTCTCTTTCATCGTTTCAACGGTGTATTCATCGCTATTAATCGTCGTCACCAAAATCACATTTTTTTCAAAATCAACTTCTCGTTTGATTTCTAAAGAAGGTGAATAAGATACCCAAGACTTTTTAGAACTAAAAGTTGGTTCATCCCAGACTTTGGCGACCTTGTTTTTATAACTCGTAAAGTTTTTATTCGCTTGTTCAAAGTAACGATCAAACTCACAATTTTTTTCGGCTTTATATAAGTCAAATTTAGCACTGGCACAGGCTTTGTATTGATCCATTTCAGTTTCGAACTCGGCATTTTTATTTAGAAAATGGTCGACACTCGCGCAGCTATTTTGTTGTGATTGCAACTCACAGACCTCACCTATCGTTTGTGCAGAGACGTTTAAACTACAAAACAATAAAGGGGTTAATACTAATTTTTTAAACATTGCACTTCCTTTGCTTATTCGCAATTACTTACTAATCGTTAATCTTTCCATGCGATACTCACAACCTTGAGCATATTGAAGCAATAAGCTAAAACCCGGTTTATCATGAGAAAGAGGGCTTTCATCTAATTTTTCAAATCTCGAGGTATCTATTTGTTGTTCACAAAGCAAAGCGATATTCACATCAAATGAGCTGGAATCTCCCTTTGCTAAGATAGCTTCAATTCCGTCATAAAGGTTATTGTCAGGATATGTAATTTGGGTGCTTGATTGCACCGCCTCATTCTCAATTAACACGCCAGTACTTCCATCCTCATAAACTTGGAACAGAGAGAGATAGCCATTGTTATGAGTAGCGATATTTATAAAATAATATTCGCCTTGCTTTAGACGATGCTTAGTTGAGTTAAGCGCAATCTGCTTAGAACCATGGCTAAAAAAAAGATTTTCATATTGCCTATCAGGCAATATCAACTGCCCATTGCTATGAGTTAATTGCCAGCCACCCGCAAAGCGCTCTAGCCCTATTTTTGGTAAACAGCTATGTTGAGAAATCCAGTTTTTGACCAACGATACTTGTTGCCAATAAGCAGGTATCTCAGATTGGCAATCACCTAAACTCAACCAAGTATTAAGGCGTTGATAAAAGCTGGTTTTATCGTATTGAACAGCCACATAATATTGGCCTGCTAATACCTCAGAGTGGGCGACAGTCACGTTATTACGAAACACCACATCAGATTGCGTTTTAGACTCAGAGGATGCAGTCTTAGTTAGCTTGCCATCTTTGATTAGCTTCTTAGATTGTACATTTTTAGTCACACGTACTTCTATGTTGCTAGATAGATCGCTATAAGCTGAAGCTTTCGCATGTTGATAAGTGAGTGCTTGTCCATAACCAAAGACAAGCTCACTGTCACCGTGTTTTTGCCCATACCAATCAGGCGAGGCAAAAGCAGAGGTACTGATGAAAAGATAAGTCAGAAGATATTTAATCATCCTTCTTTTATGCCTGGGTTGGGAGCTAACATAATAGTCCAATTTTCATCAGGCTTTCCGTCATGACTTTTATAATATGAAACAAACGAAATACTATTTCCAGATTGTGACGCTGATAAGATATAACTTGTGTTATATACACCATAATTTAAGTTAGACTCATTTTTCTTTAATAACTTCTCGTAAGAGCCTATGCCCTTAGCTAATTCATTTCCAGCTAAAGGGCCACTTAATATTTGAGCACTTCTGCTGGAAGAGTTTTTACAACCTTTATTATTTGCTGGTTTATATACAGTCCAACTCAAACGACCTTGACTACCAACTGAAGGCCCCTCAATAAACCAACTGCACATATTTGTATCTAAATAATGTCCAGCTAGCAGCTGATTCGCACTGCCAAAGGCTACTGATTTTACTGAACTGATATTTTTAAAGACTAAATCACCGTTCTTATCTGCAGCAAAAACGGCACTCATATCGAAAAACTGCGTTACTCCCGTATCTTTATTCGTCACAGGTACTTTGAGCATGGTGATTTGATTACCAGCCCCTTGCAAATGCGCACTTTCAAAGCTCACTTGTAGGTTTGAATTAGCAACATCAGCAGCGTTAGCCATTGCAGTTGAAAGTATAAGGCTCGATACAATTAATGTTTTTTTAAACATGGTAAATTCCATTTAGATTAGTAATTTATTTTTAAAGTTATGGTGCTGGTAACTAAAGTAAAAGTGTTTTATTACCCAAGATTGTTGGATGCTGACGTTTCAAGTCACCCATTTCAAAAGAGGTCGATTTAACATTATCATAGACGTCCTGATACACACCTTCGATACTGCGCTGACCTTCAATTAAAGATTTCATTAAATAGTAACTGAATAAACGTTGCTCTTTTTCAGCGTACATATTTGAGTATTCTTTATCTCGTCCCGCTGTTATCACCACCATTCTATCTTGATCAATAGCCACTTTTTTCGGCACTAAACGAGAAGCAGCAACACCTTTGATGACCGACACACCATCCGTTGCACCACTAAAGCAGCTATCAACTAATACAATGATTTTTCCAGCTTTACTGTCAGATAAAGTACGATAAATATTATTCAATTTAAAATAAGGATCATCTTTGATGTAATCAGGAATTTTGTCTTGTGGCAAAATGTACGGGTCGTTATCAGGCAAAGCAGGGATACCATGACCACTGTAATAGAAATAAACGGTATCGCCTTCACTCACATTATCTAGCATTAATCGTAGATTATCTTTTATCGCGCCACTGGTAGCTTTCTGATCAATCAAACTATAGATATGTCGATTTGGTACACCAAGTGCTTTGTTCGCCACGCTTTCCATTGTTTCCCCACTGTTGCGAGAAAAAGCAATTTCATCCGAGTTGGCATAATCTTCAATCGCCAGATTAAAGAACCACTTGGTTTTGTCTTCTGCTGCGGGCGTTAATTTAGCTAAAAGACTTTGTAGTTCATCACCATCACCGTTTTCAGATAATGTCAGCTGAGATTGCACCTCAAATTTGTCAATTAAGTTAGGATTTTGTAATTGAATACCATCAACACCGAGGGTTGCTGAATTCGGCTGTAAAGTGACAGTTATTGTTTCTGGCTGATAATTAGTCGTGGCAATATCTCCAATAAATTTATCATCTTGGTAGGTTGCGACAATATCAACTAACTCAATTTGAGAATCCGATACACTATAAATAAGCGCAAGATCTAGTATTTCAATATTTTTGTAGGTATCTCTCGCGTTCTCTTTTGGCACATTTAAAACAATATCTCGGTTGTAATCTTGATTCGCCGATTTGAAATTCACATACATTTTTTGATTTTCAGCATCATAGCTTTTCGCTGTTAATATCGGCTTGCCCATCACATCTCTAAATGCTTGCGCGACAAATTGGATATTATTACCGCCTATTAACTCTCGCTTTTTATTGATGGCGTTTTGTAGCGCTTTAATTGATTCATTACGCTGTTCAACACGCTGACGATATTTTTCCTGAATGTTATTCACGGTTAATTGGCGTTGTTGGCTAATTTGATTAACCCGCTCTTTAAACTCAGCTTTTGTTTCAAACTGATCTTTTATAATTTCAGGTGCGACAGGTAAATTGGGTTCAGGGATTTCGGCAGGAATATCAGACATACTGATAGCAAAATACTTACTCTCATAATAAGAAGCAACAGCACCAACTAACTCAATCGGTTTATCAGTTTTTATACAAGAGATGGATTTATTCATTAAATGAACGCTGCTTGACGTAGCATTACCTGATGATAAAAATGCCAACGTATTAGATGCAGGTACATTCGTTTCACGTGTCATTTCTTGACCGTTTAAAATAATGGGAGCATCCACAACTAATTCACCACCCAACGCCCAAACGTCTGGAGATTGACTACAAATATTGCCATGATTCGAGTTTGAAAAGGTAAATTGATTATTTTGTTCTGATGACAACGCAAGCGATGAGAAAGCAAGCAAACAAGTACCAACAGCGTAGATTATTTTCATTATATTTTTCATATCCTTATGGTCAGTAATAAGGATATGAAAAATATAATATCTAAGTCAACACCCCTAACATTATTAAGTACCTATTTGTGAGCAACGCCGAAAATATTAAATCCACGCTTGAGGCGATAAGATATATTGTAGTATTTTATGCAAAACTATATTAAGTATTATTTTTTACGCGGTATTGACGTTGAGCAATTTTGAATGAAAGAACGCGTAGAACGGCAAAACGCTTATTAACAGATTAAATGGCCAACTTATCTTGGGTGCAAGCTCGTTTTGTGTTTGATCGCCCGGTCCCTATTGATACCAGTAATACCAATAAACCTAAGATGACAGCCACTACACTCGCGACGTGAAGACATGCTTGAACCTGTCATACGCTATTCATCATTTGATACGCTTACAAAAACATACGTACGATTACAAAAGCGTACATACGCTTACACCAAACACCCCTATTTTCTTGAATAATAACATCATTGAATTTTACCCAAGTGATAAAACTACACCGACGACCACACCCGACATTTCAACCTCTCAAAAACAGCTTGAGGCGGCACTTCCCCTGACGACTAGCGTTTTTGGCATTCAGATCCGCGCTACCGCAGCAACACCCAAAGAAAAGATCATGCATGCGGCAAATGTAATGGCGCAATATCTGGATAACAATGAAGATGGCACCCCGGACAATGATCTCATTGTTGCCAAAATGGTCGAAAAGGGCGCCACTCTAGTGATTGGAGCCACCGAAGACGAACTTGGGCGAGCGCTAGGAAAACTCACGTTATCCGATGGAATGGCCATTCAGGATTTATATGCCAGTGAAATACATCCCAAAGGGACCAGCAGCGACCAATTTGACGCTACTCTGGAAGAAGTATTACACCTGATCACCCATGAAGGTTACGCTGCCGTATACCCACAAACATTTGGCGAGCAAGCAGATAGTGAAATTGCCAATGCCATGGATACTGCCCGTGGTGGACGATTTGATACCATTCCATCAAGTTATCCTGAGCATGCTTGGTATCGCTACGACGATGAAACTTGTGAATACGACTGCATGGTCACTGAATATACCTATTGGGCATTAACGTCTATTCTCGGTGCACAAAAAGATCGCCTAAGCAGCATTAGCCATGAGTGGAAACTCAATACCAAAGACCTCGTTGAGCATACCGACCCCGCGATTTTTAGCATTTTAACTAACTCGACTTACGCACTTGCCACGGTATTACCGGATGGTGATTATGATGCCATTGACTTTACGATCACAGGTTCTGACAAACCATCAGGGGGCAGCGTCGATTCGAATAAAACCAAGGTATTTAACTACATCACCGAACAAAACGATGACTCAATTGCGGTGTACGGATCTAAGAATATTGAAAAAGCATCTTATGACAGAGCGTTAGCCGATATCCAGTTGGTAATGGCATCACTTGATTCTGATGTAAAACAGGGATTATTGAATTCCGGTGTGAAGATGTTGATAGTCAGCAATGAACAAGAACTGGAAGACAATATTGCGTACTTTCAAACACTATTGCCGGTAGAGGCTATTTATACCAACTCGGAGGACGGTCTGGATGAGACATTAACGTCCGTAGAAAATGCAGGTTTGTCGAACACCAAGTTGGAGTTGATGTATCTCGTTGTTTATTATTCGCTATTAACCGAAGATAATTTATCTACTGCATATACCGAATTGCAAACTGCCTATACCGAAGCAACGTCTAAAAACCTGTTTAACCCTGGTGAAGCCTATCAGGACGGTTATGTCGATGAAATACATCAACATGCGTCAGACAATAATGCACTGAAATATGG
>Ga0209292_1005359_pt1 | contig 13093 bp, 9 predicted proteins | sample GOMGulsemesocosm_2_FD_184634 | JGI IMG/M metagenome (GOLD analysis project Ga0209292, IMG submission 184634) | Methane-oxidizing microbial communities from mesocosms in the Gulf of Mexico - GOM9C Gulf of Mexico (SPAdes) (version 2) | ecosystem: Environmental > Aquatic > Marine > Cold seeps...
TGATGAAGAGCGCTGCGTGGAAGCGAATATGGATACTGAAAATCCATTTGATACTGAGCAACTCATTATTGCGAGTTTGTCGATGCTGCGTAAAGGCACACGTTATAAACAAGCTTTAGATGGTGATTGGGACTTACTCGTGGTCGATGAAGCGCACCATTTAGAATGGAATAGCGAAAAGCCGTCACGGGAATACAGCATTGTTGAAGGGCTTGCGAAAAATACACCGGGTATTTTGTTATTAACTGCGACTCCGGATCAATTAGGTCATGAATCACATTTTGCGCGTTTGCGTTTGCTTGATCCCGATCGTTTCTATGATTACCAAGCTTTCATTGCAGAAGAAGCAGAATATCAACATGTTGCTAATGCGGCGAACGAACTGCTAGAACAAAAAACGTTGTCACAAGAGACTAAAGACGTACTAATCACGTTATTAAAAGAACGTGACATAACACCTTTATTACAAGCTATTGATGACGATGAAGATTCAAAAGAGCGCGATACTTTACTTAAATTATTGTTAGAGCGCCATGGCACTAGCCGCGTATTAATGCGAAATACTCGCCAGGCAGTCAAAGGGTTTCCCAAACGTATTGTCAATACTTACCCGCTGCCAATGCCAAATCAATATGCGACATCTATTAAAGTTGCTAAAATGATGGGCAGTAGCAAAAGTGTCAGTGAAGGTGCTCATAAGTCTTTATACCCTGAAGAAATATTCCAAGAATTTGAAGGTAAAGATGCGTCTTGGTGGGCATTTGATCCTCGTATCGACTGGTTAATTGAGCTCATCAAAGAAAGCAAAGAAAAGATGCTCGTTATTTGTGCTCATGCACAAACGGCCTTGGTTATTGAACAAGCATTAAGAGTAAAAGAAGCTATCCGTAGTGCTGTCTTCCACGAAGGGCTATCAATAATAGAGCGCGACAAAGCCGCAGCTTATTTTGCTCAAAGTGATAACGGTGCGCAAGTACTTGTCTGTTCAGAAATTGGTTCAGAAGGCCGTAACTTCCAGTTCTCTCGCCATTTGGTATTGTTTGACCTACCGCTCAATCCCGACTTGTTAGAGCAACGCATAGGGCGTTTAGACCGTATTGGTCAAGCCAACGACATTCAATTACATTTACCTTACCTTGAAGGTTCAAGCCAAAAAATTCTACTTGATTGGTACCATCAAGGGCTCAATGCTTTTGAAAAAACCTGCCCATCGGGCGGCATTGTTTTTAGCGAAGTAAAAGAATCATTATTTGCCTTGTTACACGATGAAGAAATGAGTGAGAAAAGCTTAGAGGATGTCATATCACAAACAAGCGACATGCATACTGAGCTAAAAGAGAAAATAGAAAATGGCCGTGATCGCTTATTAGAATTAAACTCTGGTGGTCAAAAATCAGGACAAGCAATTGCTGCTCAAATTGCTAAAAATGATAATGGTACTCAGCTACCGACCTTTATGTTTAACATGATGGATATTTGCGGCGTAGAACAAGAAGATCATAGTGATAATGCACTGATTTTGAAACCTGGTAGCCACATGCTACATAGCCACTTCCCTGGTATCGAAGAAGACGGCACAACAGTAACCTTTAGCCGTGACACTGCGTTAGCACGTGAAGATTTTCAATTCATTAATTGGGAACATCCGATGGTGCAAGGCAGTATCGAGATGGTGCTAAGCGACACAACGGGTAATAACGCCGTATCCGTTTTAAAAAGCAAAGCATTACCTGCAGGCACCATGTTATTAGAATTAATTTTTGTGGCTGATACATCTGCACCGAAAAAATACCACATTGGTCGCTTCTTACCACCAACACCTATGCGCTTGTTAATGGATAAGAATGGTAACGAACTCAACAGCAATATTAGTTATCAAAAACTGAGTGACCAATTGAGTCCGATAGGTCGCCACATTGCGAGTAAACTGGTTGGTGCATCACAAACGTTCATACATCAACAAGTCCAAGAAGGTACTACTAAGGCGCAAGTTTCATTAGACAATATTAAAGCTGACGCATTAGAAAAAATGACTCACGCCCTAGATACCGAACTTGAACGATTGATTGATCTAAAAGCGGTAAATCCTAATATTCGTGATGAAGAAATTGCTCATCTTGAAACAGAGAAATTGCAACTGGCTAAATATATCGACAATGCACAAGTGCAACTCGATTGTTTGAGATTTATTGTTGTTTCACCTGAATAAGGTGAACCCTTAAAGAAAAAGGGCCTTGTGTGTTAAACAAGGCCCTTTTTTATTGGATGAGAATTTACGCTATTGCACAAACTCCAACCAACTTTCTAACATCATTTCAAAATCTTCGATCCCACACTCAGCTTCATTTTCTTGATCATAATGGGATAAGTCTTCCCCTTCTGGTAACTCGCCATCCATGTGTAGGCTATTAGCCATGACTAACGCATCTTCGTTAGTCAGTGTTAATGAAAAATCGCGTCCTTCGATAACTTTTTCTACATCATGTTGCGTTTTAACATCTGTAATAATCGCTAATAGCGATTTTATATCTTGTGGCACTGTTCCCAGCTCACTCAACATCCAACGACCAAATGCTTCATGCCCCATGGAAAATTCAACACGGTATGAATCATTTAATGTGTCAGTTTTAAATTTGAATTCCATAATTTTCTCAATTTATTTAGCTACATTCTATTTTACCGTGTTTGCCCTGATGATCGTAGCTCTACTGTATAATTTAGTGCCGAATAAACTTGAGCCACTGAGTGAAAAGCTATAAATTGTATACATTATAAAAACAATTCTAATAAAGTGATATGCCATGATTTTTCGTCCAGTACATTATTTACAAGCTCTTTGTGTGGGGGTACTACTACAATCATCAATAGTCTCAGCAATAGAGTCACCCCAAATCATTGATAGAAGTGGTGAGCCCAATGCTTTTAAAGACTATGATAAATATGGTAATCAAGGGACAAACCCGCTATTTGACTTAGGCAGTTGGCATGGTTATTTACAACCAAAGTCACCCCAATACTTTGGCGGTTTTACAGGCCCGATGATCATAGCCCAAGAGTACCCAATAAATTTGGCCACTCAATTAGATAAACTAACCCTAGTTAATAATGTTACTAAAGCTGTGTATGATTTATCTTTATCAAAACCGACGTTAACGACTAAACCAGGACAGCTATCACAACATTATGCACTTAAAGACTTTGACCTTACGCTGCAACTAAATTTTGTCACTTCACGCATTGCTGTTGTACAAACTCAGATTAAAAATAAGACGACTGCGCCCTTAACGTTATCACTCGCGTGGCAAGGCCAATTATTAAAACAGTGGGATAAAAAACAAAGTGTTAAAACGGCTATTCCTAAATGGGAACCGAAATTAGTAGGCAATGAGCAAGGGATTAGTATTCACCTTCCTAAGATTGAAAACCGTTGGAATATGATGTTTGCTAATAGTGCAAAATATCAAATACGTCGCAGCCTGCCATCACAAACATCAATAGGTTCTATGGCCCAAAACTACCGCAGTGTGGCGATGGTTACGGTACCGACAAACAAAGACTTTTCGATATATAGCAGTTACAGCTATTGGCATAATGAAGATGAGGCATTGCTCGATAATGAATTTATCAAGCAGCTACTCATTCAGTCTTACACCATTGAAAAGGCAGTGAACTCTTCACAACAGCGATGGGATACATACTTAGCAAAAGGGTTAGTAGACAACAGCCTCGTCAATAAAAATATTGCAATTAAAGCGATAGAGACTCTTAACGGTAATTGGCGAAGCAAAGCAGGCGCTTTAACACACGACGTAGTAACCCCCTCAGTTACCGCTCGTTGGTTTAATGGTGCTTGGGCATGGGATACATGGAAACATGCTTATGCGATGGCATCATTTAACCCTCAAGTTGCCAAAGATAACATTCGAGCGATGTTTGATTATCAAATTCAGAAAAATGACCCCGTTCGTCCCTATGATCACGGCATGATCATTGATGCTATTTTTTATAATAAAGATAGCGTGCGAGGCGGTAATGGCGGTAATTGGAATGAACGTAATACTAAACCCCCACTAGCCAGTTGGGCTGTATGGCAAGTATACCAACAGACAAAAGATATTGATTTTTTGAAAGAAATGCTGCCTAAACTGACGGCTTATCATCAATGGTGGTATCGCAACCGTGATCATAACAAAAATGGTCTTATTGAGTATGGCGCAACAAATCACCGTCATCACAATACGGCTAGTGGCGACATTACCTTTAAGGTTAAATATGCAGACAATAAGCAGCCTAATTTTGTAGCCAGCTGTAAACCTACCAAAGGTGAGTGGTTATCGTGTCATTCAATGAGTCTTTACGAACAAGTGTTGAATGAGGGTACATATAAAGACCTAGATATTGGTGCACAACATGGAGCAGGGTGGGAATCGGGCATGGATAATGCTGCCCGTTTTGGCTTTATTAACGAAAAACAACTTAACAACTACGCTTTCAAGCATTATGAAGGTGATGTAAAACTCGCTCGAAAAGACTGGCAAGTTCGATTTTTTGAAAATAGAAATAGGACAGGACAGCTTGTAAGTTTTACTATTAATCAAGAATCAGTGGAACTTAACAGTTATTTAGCTGCAGAAAAAAAATTACTCGCAAAAATGTCATTAGTACTGGGAGACCAACAGACATCGCGCCAATATACACTGCAAGCGAGTACCCTTAAAAAACGAATCAATCAGTGTTTTTTCGATGATGAATCTGGTTTTTATTATGATAGAAAAATAAATCAACAACCATTATCTAACACCCAATGTGATGGTGAGTTATTAACAGCACGCGGCCGAGGTCCTGAAGGTTGGAGTCCTTTATGGACTGATATCGCAACACAGAAAAAAGCCGACAAAGTTGTCAAAGTAATGCTTAATACCCAAGAGTTTAATACCTTGATTCCTTTTGGTACAGCGTCACAGAGTAACCCAGCCTACCATCCTGATATTTATTGGCGCGGCCGTGTTTGGCTAGATCAATTGTATTTCGGATTGGCTGCGCTAAATAATTATGGCTATCATCAATCTGCTAATGAGCTTTTGACTCGTGTGATGAACAATGCGCAAGGGCTTAATGGTGATGGGGCTATAAGAGAGAATTACAACCCGATTTCTGGTGTCGTTCAAGGTGCTACAAACTTTAGTTGGAGTGCAGCACATTTATTCATGTTGCATCAAGAGTTTACAACTGAACGAACAAAAAAAGCTAAACGCCCTTAAGAGCGATTAGCAACACTGTCGGTGATCAATCTGAGACGGTTATTTAATTTCAATAAAGGCGTCAATACCAAGGTACTTGTGAGGCGCCAAATTAACATAAATAATACAGCACAGTAAGCAAGACTCTGTATTATTTGTCTGATTAATATATCTCGTAAGGTCGTTTCGACAAGTTGATGATTGATTAATATCTGTGCAAACCCAATGCTATTATCAATACCACCTTCAACAAAGGTTAGAGGCAAATCAATAACCCATTGTTGTTTATCAAATGGGTCAAAATATTGTTCGTAAATAATGTTTTTAATGTTTGTCTTAGCTGAATAAATAACTGTCGAGCCGTCTGAGACAACCATGCCACTAATATATTCATTTCTTAATTCAGCGTTAGTGAAATCTTTTATACTTTCTTCAGAAAAATTCCAAATTAACGCAGGAAGTACAGTGCTTGCACGCACTTTTGCTAATTCAATTTGCGTTGTCATCTGTAGGTTAAGTTGCTCTTTTTCACTATAATAGTTCAGCATCCCTGTTATAAAAAAAAGAACAAGGAATATAGATAATGAAAAAAATAAAAATTTCGCTTTAAGCGATTTGCTTAACTTTAATGCTAATTTCACTGCTCAGCTCCGTCTAGGCACAATACTACAAGATTTTAAATATCAAACTACTTTATATCGAATTAACAACAGCGGCAATCGATTATTTAAATCCACATAACCATGATTGCAGCAACACCAATAAGAATGAGACCTACACCATCCTTAACTTTAATTGACTGTTTAAGCCAAAAAAGTGAGACCAACATGGTAAAAAACACTTCAACTTGCCCTAAGGTTTTCACATAGGGCACACTCTGTAGAGCCATGGCGCTAAACCAGCCAATAGAGCCTAAACAACTAGTGGCACTTGTTAAAAACGTTAGCTTTGGCTTAGACAAAAGCAGACCTATAGTCGCTCTATCTTTTATCGATAAGTAACCTGTTAACAGCAGTGTTTGCAATGTAATAACAAATAATAACACCCAAGCAGCACGATGGGTAATGGGTAAATCTAAGGTCAAACTAGCTTCACGCACCCATAAAGAGGTCAAAGCGAAACAAGTGCCACTCGCTAAGCCAATGAAAAGTGTTTTAAAGGATATCCCTTTTAACCCCTGACGCGAACTCATTAACAAAATGGCCATGGCGCCAACAAGAACACCTACCCATCCAAATGAGCTTAAACTGGTGCCAAAAAACAAGGTACCTAAAATTGCCGCTACTAGCGCTTCACTTTTGGCGAGCCCAGCACCTACGGCAAAATTATTCAATTTAAATAATTTAACCATTAGTGCTGTCGCTAAAATTTGCATTAAAGCAGCGCCTATTACAAATAACGACAGCTTCCATGTCAATTGAGGCCAAGCAGCAGACTCGAATATATATAAGCCGATTAAATATAAACCTGCCAATGGACCTGCCCATAAAAAACGCGCTAGCGTCACGCCTACTACGTTCACATCTTGACTCAATTTACTTTGAAACGCATTGCGCCACGACTGTGAAAATGCCGCCAGCAATGTAAAATATATCCACATAATTTAGGTTTGTTCTTATTTTAACTTATCAGATAATAAACCAACGGTGATTGCATAACTATTGGCGCAGTTATAACGCAATATAGTCCGGAAATTACCGTATGTTAAAAACGCATCCCCCGTCACGCCATCAGGCACAGTTAATGTGGCAGACAAAGCAACGTTAGGTAACTCTTTCGTGTTTAAACGACGCAGGCCTAGATCATTCCATTGAGATAATGGCAGTTTTTGACTATGGCTACGGAGCGCACGGCACCCCTTTTCAGGCGTTTCTACCTTAACTTGGGTCATTAGTGCCTCGGCTTCACCTGGTAATGTTATTTGCCTGCCCCATGTTTGCTTATCATTCCAGCCATAATGTTTTAAGTAATTTGCAATCGAAGCAAAAACATCAGCATGCGTATGCCAAATATCTTTTTTTCCATCGCCATCAAAATCTTGTGCCAGCTGTAAAAAACTTGATGGCATAAACTGTCCTTGCCCCATTGCACCGCTCCAAGAACCTTTCATATCTTTGAGCTCTATATGCCCTTCTTTTAAAATAGTTAACGCATTAAATAATTCAGCTCTAAAATACTTACCACGGCGTTTATCATAAGCCAGTGTGGCTAATGAGCGAATAATGTCATTATTACCAGTATAGGTGCCATAATTAGTTTCTAACCCCCAAAATGCCAAGATAAAACGTGGCTGAACACCGTAAGCTGCTCCCACCTCTTTGAGTAGCTTACGGTGTTCTTTTTTCATTTTTAAGCCGGTGTTGATACGCCACTTTGACAGTCGCTTAGTACTGTAGTTTTTAAAAGTACGTTTAAATTCAGGCTGAGCTCTATCACTTTTAATGGCTTTGGGATAAGGCGTTAAATCATTAAGCGCCTCTTGAATAAGTTGATCACTATAGCCTCTTTCTTTGGCTTCAACTTTTAGGGCGGTTAACCAACTTTTAAAATCAGGCTGCTCATTGGCAACACAAAAATGACTTAGCCCACTTAATGACAATGCGGCAATACTTAATGTAAAACGGGTTAAACGTTTCATAAATTTAAAATGTCCTTACTAAAAAATAAAAAGCTATGGGCGATCAATTTTGTTCATCACCAACATAGTTTGTGAATGAAACTCTCGTTGAAACAGCACAACGACGACAATGGTTGTTGAAAATACAAACGCAACAGGGTGTATGAACCACGCTAACATTGATAATGCGAAATAATATGATCTCAAGCCATAATTATAACTATGTCCGGCGTGATCTATAATCTTTGCTAAATTTTTAATGTAACGATTGTTGTCATCACTGATCGGCTCGTCTTTAGGAGCATTTGGAAAAGCCCCCATCAGCACGGAACAAAAACCATATTGACGCATCGACCATGTAAACGTAAAAAAGGCGTAAATAAAGATAGCGATCATAATAATCAAACGAACCTGAACGTCCAATAACGACGCGGGATAAATACCAGGCACTGAAGAGATAATGCTAAATAGACGCTCCGAGGCTGAAAGAAGTGTTAATAATGCGGCTAAAATTAACATGGTCGTTGACGCAAAAAAGGTCACTTGGCGTTCAAGACTTGCCAATAAAGCAGTATCTGCAATGAGATGTTCACGATGTAGCAAACGTGTCATCCATGAAATTCTATGACGATGCATAACAGACGCTATACAATGTGTTTTCTTGGCCTGTCTTTTAGCAAATGTCGTATAACCAACCCAACATAACCCAAACCATAAAATACTAAGCACCGATACCCACACGTTATACATCAGTTAATAATCCTAAAATTAGTGTCAAACAATAAATAAAAGTGACATCACCAATGGTTCGAGACAGGTACAAGCTGAAATTTGTGATATCAGCACATATTAGCCGTATTAGTGATGCTTAATTAGCGCTAATACTATCGTAATCCATCGTGGGTAGATATAATTAAAAGGGTAAGACAACTTGTTTTTTTAGTACTTTGCCCATATACAAAGACCATCGTTTAATTTGTTACGCACGCCCGACTCAATAAGGTCCAATTATGTCAGTTCAATACGTCGATTCTTGTCGTTTACCTACTCGTTTAGGTGAGTTTACCATGCATGGTTTTACTGAAGTTCAAAGTGACAAAGAGCATATAATTTTAACGTTTGGCAATATCAAACCAGATACCCCCCTCTTAATTCGACTACATTCAGAATGTTTAACGGGTGATTCTTTATTTAGCATGCGTTGTGACTGTGGCTATCAACTTGAACAAGCCATGGCCGAAATTGTCGCTGCCGGTCAAGGAGCATTGCTTTACTTGCGTCAAGAAGGACGCGGCATTGGTTTAATTAACAAAATTCGTGCTTATCATTTACAAGATGAGGGTGCCGATACTGTTGAAGCAAATGAACGTTTGGGCTTTGCTGCAGATTTACGTCAATTTGATATGTGCAAGCCTATGCTGGCCCACTTTGGGATTAATCAGGTTCGCTTGATGACCAATAATCCTAAAAAAGTGAAAGCCCTGGAAGACATAGGTATTAAAGTTACTGAACAAGTTCCGCTTGAAGTTGGACGCAATGAGCACAATCATGAATACCTTAATACTAAAGCGGAAAAAATGGGGCATATGTTTATTCCAAGTTCGCTAAGTGACCTAGGGTAAAATCGACAAGGCAGTTTATTCAAACTGCCTACTCATCAACAAAATACTCCCTAAGTAGTTACTCCTCTTCCATTTTAGTTTATTTACTTTAACGTCCGTTACCGATATAAATACATAATCTTACTGTATTAATGTTATGCGAAAGTTCAGTGAAAGATTAAGAATAATTCACGGGTCCTTACGTTAATTATGAGCAACTTATTTAAAATTCGTATATTATGAAGGGACTGTCGTTGAACCTACAACCACTCAATAAAAAAACAAATTGGCATTCTAAAGTTCGTCGTTGGCACAAATGGTTAAGTTTAATCGTTGGTATCCAAGTCGTTATTTGGGTTTTAAGTGGTTTATTCATGGTCAGTGTGAGCATAGATAATATTCATGGTGATCAATTCGTGGCGGCGCCGCAACCGATTTCCACTGTGGCACTAGCTTCTGTACCTAAAAAATATGTCAGCGCCAAAAGTGTATTACTGACTCAGCAGCTTTCAAAACCTGTATATATAATTGATAACAATGTAATTATTAACGCTCAAACGGGTCAAGAGATTAGTATTACTCGTCAATATATTAAACAACGAGCGATTGAATCCCTTTCGTCTAAATCAGCAATCACAAGTATCAAAAAACTTACACAATACCCTGAAGAATTAGGCGGCCGGCACAGAGAAATATGGCGAGTAGATTTCAACGCAACATTTAATCCAACACTCTATTTCTCACCAACTAATGGCCGCTTAGTTAGCAAACGCAGTGATTTATGGCGGGTATATGATTTTTTATGGTCCCTGCATATTATGGACTATGAGCATGGCGAAGACAGCCACAACACCTTATTATTCATTGCTAGTGCCTTGGCATTTTTAATGGCTTGTTGCGGGTTATGGCTGATGTTTTATGCCCTTAAGCTAAAGGCCCCAGTTGGAAAAGTAGGAGTATTAACGAATATTCATCGGTGGCTGGCTCTACTAGTTAGCCTTCAATTACTGCTGTGGGTGATCGGTGGTTTAGCCTTTAACCTAATGAGCAGCGACAAAATTAAGTCCACTATCACCTTAAATAAAACGCCCACGTTATCGTTCTCTCCACAGCTTATCGACTTTAATCTGATTTTGGCTAAGTATTCCACAATTACCCAAATTAGTATTAGAGCCACCAGCAACGATCCTTTGATTTATATAAGTAATAATCAAAAAATGACACCATTATCGCTGTCATTAACCGATAAACCGTTACTTAAAATCCACATCAAGAACATTGCTCTACAAGCTATAACGACCCAGGTCGCCATAAAATCGATCACGTTGATGGACTCAACCCATACTGAGTCGCGAAAGTTTAAACGGCTAGTGTGGCAGGTGTTGCTCGATAATGACAATGACAGCGCATTGTATATTGACGCTTATAACGGCCGAGTCTTAAAGATCCTTGAAAACGGCTGGCGTATTAAAGATTTCTTTTGGATGCTCCATATTATGGATTATCAAGATCGTAGTAACTTCAATCACCCATTAATAATAATAGCGGCCGGGTTAGCAGCTATGGCGAGCTTAACGGGTTTTATCTTACTATTAATTTCTTTTAAGCGTAAAAAACGAATCAACGTCCCCACTATAGTGACCGTAAAGATAACAAACTTAGACAACCATGATAATCAGGTAGACGTTAAACCAAATCAATCCCTACTACATGCCTTAATTGATACAGATAAGGCATTACCATCTGGGTGCGGTGGTAAAGGAACGTGTGGTCAATGTAGAGTTAAAATTGATGATTATCAGCGGCCCTTAAATACCCAAGAAACGGTAACACTCAATGAACAAGAAAGAACACAAGGTTATCGGTTAGCGTGTCAATGTGTTATTGAACGTGATTTAACTATTTCACTGCCAAGCGTTGCAACTTCATCATCAAAAAGCTCTGCAACAGTTATTAGCAGCCAATTTAAAACACCATTTATTAAAGAACTAACACTTAAACTCAATGACAATATAACCTCAACCTTTCAATCTGGCCAATACATCAATATACATCTGCCGCCTTTATCAATAAATTTCAAACATTGCATTATCCCCCCTCAATTTCAAAAGCCTTGGCAATTAATTAATAAAGAGCAGTTTCAGGTCACCTCCTTAAATTCAAGCCAGCGCAGCTATTCTCTGGCCAGTGCGTCTTCCCATGATGGGTTTATAACTTTGAATGTAAAAATTGCGCTACCAAATCACGGCAATACAATTGGTTTAGGATCCAGTTATTTATTCAATATAAACGTCGGCGAGTCGCTTGAATTCACAGGGCCTTTTGGTAATTTCATTATTGATGATGCCAGTACCAAGGAAGTTATTCTTATTGGTGCAGGGTCGGGTATAGCACCTTTAAAGTCGCTAGCTGAGCAAGCTATTAAAAGACAAAAAAGGCGTGTTTCACTGTGGTATGGCGTACGTGAATTAACGGATATCATTCATCAAAGCTATTTTGATAACTTATCAAAGCAGCATAAAAACTTTCAATGGCGCTTAAGCTTATCACGCCCAGAAACAGACGACTGGCAAGGGTTAACAGGTTATGTACAACATCACTTAATCACAGGATATTTAAGTAAGCATAAGGCGATTAACAATATTGATTTTTATTTATGCGGTCCCCATTCGATGATGGATGAAACACAGCACCTTCTGACAAAATTAGGGGTCAGAGCAAGTCAAATAAAAAGAGACAGTTTTGGGTGATAGGTAGGCATTGCATATAAAAAAGCCGCTTCAACTTGATGCCAGTTGAAGCGGCTTTATTGTGACACCTTAAGGCTTAAATATTAAAACTTGAACCACAACCACAAGTAGCCGTCGCATTTGGATTATCAACTAAGAAACGCGAACCCTCTAAACCTTCAGTAAAATGAACGCGTCCACCCACTAAATATTGTAAGCTCATTGGATCGACAACCATTTTAGCGCCATCAGTTTCTAAGGTCATGTCGCCATCATTCATTTTATCGTCGAATGTAAAACCGTATTGAAAGCCAGAACAACCACCACCTGTAATGTATACACGTAATTTAAGATCTTGATTTTCTTCATCATCTAACAAGAATTTTACGCGCTTTGCAGCAGCTGGTGTAAACTCTAATGGAATACCTGCTTCAACAACTTCAACTGACATACTAACCTCTTAAATATTGTAGCCAAGTATATACCCGACCAATTTGGTCAATTATCTTATAGTGACTGGCTTGGTGCAATGATTAATTGCTAAACAATGGCGCAGTTCACATTCGCCCTTCTTTTATGATGAGGGCAACATTAGAGCAATAGGAGATTTAATCAACTCTTGCCACGGGTATTCTTGAGAAACATCAGCGGCTTTTTGTCCTCGTTGGCGCGGCATTTTAATGGTTACTTTAACGCGTTCAGGTATAAATTTTTGTGGCAGTTCAAATTCGCTTTTTATATGCTGAAAAAATTTAAAGCTCACTTTAAGGTCTTTCTTCGATTTTACCATTGAGCTAATGTTCAGTATTTGAGGCTGACCATCTAAGCTACCTATGACTTCCAGTATTACAGTACCTTTAATATAACGTTTGCGCTTTTCAAGCTGAGCAACTAATACTTCAAAGC
>Ga0209292_1005367_pt1 | contig 13082 bp, 10 predicted proteins | sample GOMGulsemesocosm_2_FD_184634 | JGI IMG/M metagenome (GOLD analysis project Ga0209292, IMG submission 184634) | Methane-oxidizing microbial communities from mesocosms in the Gulf of Mexico - GOM9C Gulf of Mexico (SPAdes) (version 2) | ecosystem: Environmental > Aquatic > Marine > Cold seeps...
GGGCCGCTCAATCCCTCGGCTAAGTGCTGCGCGGAAAAATGTTTCCATTAAAATTCTGTACCCAGGGTGTGTATTTCTTTTGTGAAAATTACTTTGTTATCGATATACATAAGAACCACGGGTACTTATTTAGCGGAAAGGTACTCTTCACGAATGATCTTTCCGTTGTCCCATGTTTGTATATGTTTTCCAGTAAACTCATTTATGCTCGAATCTTGATTGGTCATTTTATAGTGAAAGGTCAGCTCGGCCGTATTTTCGTGAATGGTAGAGGAAAGTAATTTCACGTCAAATTTGAATACAGACTCTACAAAGCCCTTTTGCTTGTTGTACGACTCTCTCATCGACTCTGCAAATACGGCGCCATTGTTGAGCATCAATACACTCTCATGGTAATACTTTTCACAAAGCTCCAAAACCAGTCCGCTAGTGTTCATTTCGACAAAGTCATCTATTAGATGTTGCATGAGTAATAATTCCTATCACAAAAAATAATGCCTGCAGAGACGACGATGCGTCGCTCCAGATACGAAGTAAAAATAGCGTTGCTTAAATTTCCAAGGCTCGTCTATATGGTATGGAAATGAATATAAGAGGTGAAGTAGTAGGGTGTCCAATTTATTTAGTAATTTGTGATCATTATTAGGTGCTAGCGGCTAATGTATAGCAATAGATTGAGCTGAATAATCGAGCGGCCAGGTGTCAGATACGCCAACCAAAGCGAAGAAACATCTGGGGCGGGGCGGGTTGGATTAACCTGATCTAAATGATTTTTCGCTCTTGGCTCGTGAGCCTGAGAAGACGATGTATTCATTTTTTGGTGTTTCATAAATATCCATCTGTTTCAATGACTACTCTCTACTGTTAACACTTGGCGTTACGGCTGCCGGTCGAATCCTGCTCTGTTAAAATGGGATTGCGGGTGTACTGATTTTCACTGTGATAGGGTGTTTCCTGAATTATGAATCCCTATGTGATGCGTTTCTTATTGGTCAGTTATTCGGTTAATTACTTGGCAATATGCCATTCCCGCTTTGGGAGTTGACTGAGGTATACTCTGGGAATTTGGAATCGTCGGTGGAATTCGCATAATGGCAAATAAGAAACTCATTGTTAACTCCGGCATGACGCTAGAGCAAAAGAATCTAGGGCTTCTTGTTTGCACGGGGCAAGAACTAAAAGTAAAGCTGGAGCGGCAGGTGGCCCCGCATGCTCTGTCCATGTTGCAGCTGAGTATTTTGCATTCGTTGGCTTCTTCGCCGGATGGACAGCTGACCGTCAACGAGTTAAAGGCAATGATGGTTGATGAAAGCCCCAATGTTTCTCGTACCTTGAACAAAATGGAGGAGGCGGGGTTTATTATTAAGCTTCGCTCACTTGATGATCAACGAGTGGTTCATGTTTCAATTACTAAGGCCGGGCGCAAGGCTCACGACGCGGCGGATGAGGATCTTATGGCCGTCACCTTAGGGCTCTCAGATAAGGATCAAGAGCAGTTGTACAAAATCCTGCTGAAAATATGATTCGAGTCGCTAGCATCTGATTCTAGCCCTGCTCATAGCCAGATGTGTGGTTTGCTCATCTAACAAAATCTAGCTCGCCTCCCCACAAAAAAATCATCTGAAACCGAGTTGCCGTCCGCCAGTCATTCATAATGGTGGCCGTGGATGCATGAGGCAATAGGCCGTTTCAGATGTATAAGTCGATAGTGAATAAGGCTGCTGCGCTAGATTCTAACCACTCTCCAATACGCTCTTTCTTCATGGGTTTAGGTATTGACCTTAAAGCTAGCTTTAAGGTTAGTCTTGCGCTACCGATTCTCCATCGAGCCAGAGTGGTCGAGCGCCTTCCGAAAGCCAGCGCCCTAGCCCGGTTGATAGCCACTTCAAACCACTATGGCGAAATGAGCCCAATACGTTGACGATCGAGCCAATAACCTTCGTCAGCTACAGATTTATTACAAGAAATTGAGAGGAAGTGTTAAATGAATGAGAGCAAACCCGCGTCGATTCACATTTTTGTTCAGCAGGAAATGTCGAGTACACCGCAAGAGCTATTGGCGGTGATGTTAGATCATGTAAATTTGAGCCGCTTTTTCAATGCGGAATTTTCGGTGATAAAAGCTGAGAATACCGCTGAAGCTTTTGGTGGTAAAGGTTGCATACGTCAGGTAAGTTCAGGCAAGCAAATATTTAAGGAAGAAATCACCGCGGCATCGGACAATGGTTTTAGCTACCAGATAATAGGCTCAGGGCCCGTCACAGAGCATCGCGGAAATGTTGTCTTTATCCATAAAGGGCCAACGACTGAAGTTCAGTACAATATTGAATTTAATGGCCCTAAATGGATTCCAGATTTTCTGGTTAAATTCATTGTCACCCGTGATATGAAACAGGCCTTGAAGAAATTGGCAAACTTCTTCCGCTAGTACATACTCAAACATTTTTTCTAACAGGAGATCACTGCATGGTAGATGTCACACGACGCGGCGCGCTTGGCCTAGTGGGTGGAGCAATGGGCTTGGCAGGTTGCCAGGTGTTAACGGATGGGGACGCCCAGATACGCTATAGCGGTACTGCTGCCTTCGATCATGGTGTGGCATCGGGTGATCCTCAAAGTGATAGGGTGATACTTTGGACGCGGGTGAACCTTGATAAGCCAGGGCCGGTGGTGGATGTCGCTTGGCAGATGTTTGAAGATGAAGCACTAACCCGTGTGGTGCGTTCAGGCACGGTTCGTACTTCAGCCGAGCAAGATTACACGGTCAAGACGGACGTAGATGGCCTCAGCCCTGCGAGCGAGTACTTTTATACCTTTAGTATTCAGACAGATTCAAAAATCGTTGTTTCGCCTGTGGGAAGAACCAAAACACTTGCGGCAGATGGGAATGCTCCGGTGAGAGCCGCAATGGTTTCCTGTACGAATTACCAATTTGGTTTGTTTCACACCTATGACGCTATCTCCAAGCTTGAGAAGTTGGATGCGGTCATCCATCTTGGCGACTATCTTTACGAATATGGAGTAGATGGTTACGGTGGAAAAACAGGTGCTGCGCTCGGCCGCAATCACGATCCGGTGACGGAAATCACTACGCTGGCAGATTACCGACGCCGTCATGCACAGTACAAATCTGAAACAGCGCTACAAGATGCTCACGCTTGTGCTCCGTGGATTTGTACGTGGGATGATCACGAAACAGCTGATAACTCTTATCGCACCGGCGCCGCAAACCACGACCCTAAGAGCGAAGGAGCTTGGAGCAATCGCAAACAGATGGCGGTACAAGCCTATTTGGAGTGGATGCCTGTACGTGACCCAATTGCCGGCACAGCCCGCAGCGCCATGTGGAGGTCATTCGATTTTGGTGATGTCGCCAGTATCGTTTGCCTAGAGACTCGGCTTACGGGGCGTTCTAAAGAGATCGACTGGGCGACCGAAATGCACGAAGTTGCGCAGGAGGATGTTAAAGAGCGAGTGCGTGAGGTTATGACCCGTGTTAACGATTCCGAGCGAACCATGTTGGGTCGTAAACAGGAGGCCTGGCTCTCTGAGACTCTGACTGAATCGGTCAAAACCAACAAGTCATGGCAGGTGCTCGCCAATCAAACCATTATGGCGAGGGTGAATCCGCCAGATTTTACTAAAAAACTAAGTGCTGAGGATAAGGATCTTATTACAGAGCCAAGGGTGAAGCCTTTTATCGATTTTTCCGCCCTAGGCTTGCCCCTTAATCTAGATGCTTGGGACGGCTTTCCCGCCGCACGCGAGCGGTTGTATAGCGCATCTAAAAGCGCTGGTGCGCGGCTCATTACCTTGACCGGTGACACTCATACCGCTTGGGCCAATAATCTTGCAGACAAAGACGGTGAGTCACGCGGTGTGGAATTTGGGTGTACTAGCGTTACGTCTCCGGGGTTTGGCAACTACATGCCTAGCGTTGATAAGCTGGGCGAGCTATTTTCAGAGGCGAATGACGAGGTCGTGTGGCATGATCCACATGGTAATGGTTTTACTTTACTGGAGTTAAGCTCTGACGAAGTAAAAGCAGATTTCTTTAAAGTTAGCACAATTCGTGAGCCCGATTATACGCTCACTCGTGTTGCTGGGTTTAGTACGCAGTACAATGGTCAGGGCACGCTGGAGAGCTTCTAAGAAACCAACTCTCAGTAATACATTACTAAGTTCGCATCAATAGCCTGCATGAGTTTGTGCAGGCATCACCTGAAAAACCAAACCTCCCAGCTTGGTTTTTCAGGTGTCTGTCAAAATGCTCTCTATGCTTGGAACCTGCTCCATATCCTCTGGTCTTGCTAGTGTCGCCATGACAATCCGTTGAAGTATGGCTCGATGCTGGCTAATAATTTCTTCTGGTTGTGCCTCAGGCCAAAAAATGGTGCTCGCAACATGCTCAATCGTGTGTTGCAGAGTTTCAAATACCAGCGGCGAGTAATTGGGTAGGTTCCTCAGTTGTGTGGTTTCTATGATTAAATTTCTCATCCGCGTTATGGTGATTTTATGGTGCTTTGATGCTGGAGATTCTGGATCATGGATTTCTTGGTACAGCGGGCCGACCACCGGTCCGTAATTGCGACACCAATCGAAGTACGCATCGATACCCGCGTTTAGCATGGAGAACAGATCTGTTGTATTCGATAGCGCGACCAGGGTAGCGCTTAGTAGCTCCTCATTTGCCCGTTCAATAATAATATCCAAAACATCCCACCGATCTTTGAATAAACGGTAAAACAAAGGCCGAGATATACCCGCTGCACCAGCGATCTTAGCAATGGTGGTGCCTCTATAGCCGTGTTCGCCGTAAATTACGCTCGCTGCCGCAATTACATGCTCGCGAAGCTCATCACCTTGCAGCGTGTCAGCGCTGGGCCTTCCGGATTTTCTGAGCGCCAGTGTACGGCTAACATCTTTAACGTCACCTCTAGAACTAGTCATAACTGATTAAGCCAATTTCCTATCATTTTGTGAGTATTTAATATAACACAGCATTAATATTACATGGACGTTATATTACACCGGTGTTATATTGTGAAAATATCGAGACGCACGGCACTAAACGTATTCGGGAGTGAGTGAGCGCATGTTGGATTACGACCAGATTATTATTGGTTCCGGTTTTGGCGGGGCTGTCAGTGCGCTCAGGCTCACGGAAAAAGGCAATAGAGTCTTGGTGTTGGAAAAAGGTCGCCGCCGTGAGGATAGCGACTTTCCAAAAACCAACTGGGAGGTGAAAAATGCGCTTTGGGAGCCCAAGTTAGGCTTGAGGGGCTCTATGCAAATTACCCACACGAGCAAGGTTGGTATATTGCACGGAGTTGGTGTTGGAGGCGGTTCCCAAATTTACGCGAACGTCCACTTCATACCCGATCCAAAAGTTTTTGAGTCGTCCGGCTGGTCGCAAATTAGACCTGACTGGTATCAGAAGCTACAGCCGTACTACTCCTTAGCTCAGCGCATGCTTGGAACCGCAAAGAGCGAGTACGAGAACATTGCGGATCACGCACTGAAGGACGTTGCGCAGGAGTTGGGGCGAGGAGATACCTACGAGACGGTGTCAACCGGTGTGCTATTTCCAAGTGGCGATGACGAGCGCGGCAAAAAAGTTGACGACCCCTATTTTGCCGGTGACGGGCCGCAGCGCTCCACCTGTAATTATTGTGCAGGATGCATTATTGGCTGTCGTTACAATGCAAAGAATACGTTGATGAAAAACTATCTGTACTTTGCCGAGCGAAATGGCGCAGAAATACGTGCTGACTCTGAGGTGGTTCGGATTGAACCCATTTTAAAAAATGGTACGGGTAGCGATGGCAGCAATGGCTACCTCATTACCGTCAAAGAAGAAAAAGATGGTGGCAAACGAATATACAGTCTAACCGCTCGTGGAGTGGTGCTGTCGGCCGGTGTCATGGGAACGGTTCCCCTGCTCTTGAGAATGCGCGATGAAGTGAAAACACTGCCAAATATCTCGCGCTGGCTTGGTCAGCAGATAAGAACAAATTCAGAGACACTGACCAGTGTCAACAATATGAAGCAGCGAGTCGACGAAGGTTTAACCATTACCTCCTTCATGTCTGCCGATGATTCTACCAATATGGAAATCAATCGCTTCAATGATGGCTCTGACGCAAATTGGTTGTTTGCGCCTTACGTACCGATGGTCTCCGGTGAGGGCGGCACTCGAGTGTTAAAGTTCTTGGGTAATACGCTTCTCCATCCCATTAAGACAGCAAAAATGTTGTGGCCGAAAGGCAAAGCGACGTCCTCGATAATATTCCTCGTGATGCAAACCTCTGAAGCCTTTATCCATCTCGAGTGGCGCAGGCGTTGGTACCGATTATTTCGCAAAGATATTACTGCCGTCCAGAAACGTGGTGATGAAAAGTTATCCGTGTCGTTTCCAAGTGCCGAGAGGGCGACAAAGAGTTACGCCGATAAGTTGGGTGGAGAGGCGGGTTCCTCATTAAGCGAAATAATTCTGGGCACACCGTTAACCGCGCACATTATGAGCGGTGTCGTCATGGGGAAAAACGCAAGTAGCGGTGTGATTGACGAGTCAGGCGAAGTGTTTGGCTACACCAATCTTCGAGTCCTTGATGGGTCGATAATCCCTGGCAACTTAGGAGTTAATCCTTCTCTGACTATCACTGCTCTAACTGAGTACGCCATGAGTCAAGTTCCTGTCTTTGACCGAGAGCTGGCCAATAAAATAAAGCCGATTCGATTTTCAGCGCCGATTTCAAATATGGTATCAACACTTACCGATAGAGAAGCGGATGAGCTAATAAGGCCCGTTAACGTTTAGTTTAAAAGGCATTTTTTCTAGTGGTTATTCGCTAGGTTTAGTCTTGGTCCTGAAGTTGCCTTTGAAGACCGAATTAGCAGTAAATTACTGGAGCAACCATTTTTTTTGGTTTTGTGCATCGCTCAAGCGTAGGAGGAACTAGTCCTGTCATCTCTCGATAGCAGATGTCCTCATACAACTCTCTCTTGAGCATTTTGGCCCTCCCTGTGAGGGTCCCTTTTTTATGATGCAATTTTTCGATGAGTTTAAGTGATTATTTTCTATGGTGTTTTAGTCCTAGCAGACTAAATCTCCAAAGATCCTAGAGTGTGAATTCGTTTGATGGCGTAATATTTTAGCTAACAAAATTATGGTCAATTTAAGCGCTGTCGGAATTTTCTACAAAATTTTGTAGTCCATGAATCTAAATGTCATGGAATATAACTGAGATACGTAACAACAAATTTGATCTATGAGTAAAAGGGCAAAACTATGATAACTGTTCACAACTTGGAAAACTCACAATCTATAAGAATCCTCTGGCTACTGGAAGAATTGGGGGTGGAGTACAAAATTCAGCAATACAGCCGCGACAAGGTAACGTCATTTGCATCAGAAGATTATAGAAAGTTACATCCCGTCGGCTGGTCTCCAACGATTACTGACGGCGACAAGGCAATTGCCGAAACAAATGCGATCGTCGATTACATTCTTGATCAGAACCCTGGAAGTTCCCTGAGGCCAGAGTCGGGATCGAAAAATCGGCTCCCGTATCTCTACTGGTTTCATGCGGCGCAAGGCAGTTTGATGCCGCATCTTGTGTTGACATTGGTGATGAGCAGAATGGTATCGAATGTTCCATTTTTTATTCGCCCAATTGTTAAGTTCGTAACCGATAAAGCGATGACAACTTTCGTTAACCCTAGAACTTACAAAATTCTAGACTATATGGATGCTGAGTTATCGAAAAAACAGTGGTTGGCCGGTGATACTTTTACCGCAGCCGATATTGTTATGGGCTATTGCTTAGAAGCTACCGAGGCGCGTTTTCCTGATAGTGCAAGCTACCGCAATGTTAAACGCTACATAAAGGAATTCCGCGGTCGGGCTGCCTATAAAGAAGCGCTTCGTAAAAATGGTCGCTTTGAATCGGTTACATCCTAATTATCTAGTATCAGCACTATTGCAGGTCGAGAAAAATGATAACTCTACACGGTTTTTCGAGTTCAAATTATCACAATATTGTTAAACACGTTCTGATTCAAAAGGGAATTGCGTTTGAGGAAAATGTCGTTTACCCGAACTCTACCGATCTGGTCGCGATAAATCCCGTTGGCAAAGTACCGGCGATGACGACTGATCTCGGCTTGAATATTTCTGAAACGAGTGTCCTGATTGAGTATCTCGAAGAGACCTACACAGACGTTCCGCTCTACCCAGAGGATCTCGAAGCTAGAGCCCTAGCGCGCCAAATAATAAAGGTGTCAGAGCTCTACCTGGAGCTTCCTGCTAGGCGGCTATTGCCGGCGGTATTTTCGAATGTCAGCGTGTCTGATGAGACTGTTAACGAAGTGTCTACGGTTTTGCAGCGTGGCATTCGGAGTATAGTTTCGCTGTCGAAATTCTCACCCTACGTACTCGGTGAAACCTTGACCGTGGCAGATATTTACCTACGTTATGCGCTTGCCATTCCTAAGATGGTAGGCCCCTCTTTGCTGAATATTGATGTGATGAAGGAGATACCAAATTTATCTGCGTGGGATGAAATGATGGCTCGTTCAGAAGCTGCGAAGAAGGTAGACATGGACAAAGAAGCCAATACAGAAGAGTTTATGGCGTACGTTTCACAGCTTATAACATCCGCCAAAAAAGTAGACGATTAAATAGTCGAATAAAGAAAAGGACTAGACGCTTGAGCGCGTTTAACACCGTACACGCTCATCTGTCTTTCCTTCTGATTATATTAGTATTTTAGTTTTCGAGGCGACATCGATAAGCCAGAACACTAACAAATTTTTGAGGTGAAAAGATATGCAAATTTGGAATAGCTGGGGCAACGAGGGCAGTATATTGGAGCCCAAAATCGGTTCGTCTTCTTTGGGGATGTTGTGTGAACTAATTGGCGTCGCTTCGCCTTTGAGAGATTCCTCTTTGGCGGAGGTTGTCGACAAGGTACCGCCAGCTCGACTGCCTGAGCACCGCCTCATAAGTGTGGACCCAGAAATTAGGGTGCGACACGCGAGAGGCAAAAGCCTACCCGATTGGTTGGCGTTACGCAGTGGTGAGGTAGGAGTATTTCCCGACGGCGTAGCCTACCCCGAAAGCGCTGAAGAAGTCCGTGAGCTACTAAGTTTTTCTCGAGAAAATGACATTTGTGTCATTCCCTATGGTGGCGGAACTTCAGTCGTTGGACATATTAATCCTCTGGCTGGGGAGCGTGCGGTGTTAACCGTTGCCTTGGGGCGGATGAACACTTTGTTGGAGCTAGATCGAGAAAGCCAGATCGCTACTTTTGGCGCCGGAACTCCGGGCCCGTTAGTGGAGTCTTTGCTTAAAGCTGAAGGCTATACGCTTGGGCATTACCCTCAGTCTTGGGAGTTTGCAACCGTTGGAGGTTGGGTCGCCAGCCGTTCTAGTGGCCAACAGTCTTTACGCTATGGTCGTATCGAACAGCTGTTTGCGGGGGGGCGTATTGAGACTCCTCAGGGCACGCTGGAGATTCCCACATTTCCTGCCTCTTCTGCCGGTCCTGATGTTCGCGAAATGATACTCGGCTCAGAGGGCCGAATGGGGATCTTGTCCGAAGTTAAGGTTCGAGTTTCACCGTTACCCGAAAAAGAAACCTTTCATGTTGTTTTCTTTGCTGATGAAGCCACCGGCATTAATGCGACGCGTCAGTTGGCTCAGCAGCGCATTCAGTTATCCATGATGCGATTGAGTAATGCTGTAGAGACAAAAACGTTTTTGGGCATGTCGGAAGATCGCGGGCAGATCGAGTTGCTAGAAAATCACCTTGCTGATAACGCAGTGGGTGACGGAAAAGTCATGCTAACTTTTGGCGTGACAGGGAGTGGCGATCAATGTCGCTCGGCTCTTGAGCATGCGCAAACAATTTGCAGTCAATACAACGGCGTTGATACCGGAACCTTACTGGGAGAGCACTGGTCAGCGGGTCGTTTCAAGGGGCCCTACCTTAGAGAGCCGCTGTGGAAGTTGGGCTACGCGGTAGACACCATGGAAACCGCAGTCGACTGGTCACGGGTAGCGTCAACTATGGCCGCGATCGAATCGACAATCGCTGGTGCGCTTAATGGAGAAGGAGAGTCTGTGCACGTATACAGTCATCTTTCACATACCTATGGGCAAGGGTGCAGTATCTATACCACCTACCTTTTTCGTGTAGGCGACAACTATGACGAAACCTATCGACGCTGGGAAAAACTAAAAGCCGCAGGAGCGGAGCAAATAGTGAGTTGCGGCGGAACGATTAGCCACCAGCACGGTGTGGGGTTCGACCATAAGCAATATCTACCAGCGGAGAAAGGCGAGTTAGGGATGGCAGCCATCCAATCACTCTGTGATCTATTTGATCCAGAGCAGCAAATGAATCCCGGTAAGTTATTGTAAGCCGTTACCTGTAGGAGGAATCACTTTGTATACCGATCGAGAAGTGCTTTGGGAAAGTCTGGCCGGAAAAGAAAACAACCACTGGGATATGATTGTGATCGGTGGTGGTATCACCGGCGCAGGAGTTCTTCGTGAGGCTGCGCGACAGGGTCTTAAAGTGCTGCTGATTGAGCAGCGTGATTTCGCTTGGGGAACGTCTAGTCGTTCCTCAAAGATGGTGCATGGCGGTATGCGTTATCTTGCTCAGGGTGATTTTAAGTTGACCAAGCACTCGCTGAAGGAGCGCGAGCGTTTGTTAGATGAGGCACCGGGTTTGGTTGAGCGTATGGGTTACTACATACTAATGAAACCCGGCCAGTTTCCCGGTCGTTTGGTCATGACCTCAGTCTTGAAACTGTACGATTTTATTGCAGGCATAAAGGACAATCGGTACTTCAATCGTCGATCGGTGGGGCAGGTTTTTCCCGGTATTGATACCGACAACATAACCGGCGCCTGCTACTACACCGATGCGGTGACGGATGACTCCAGATTAGTACTGCGTGTACTTCAAGAAGCTCAAGATTGCAGTGATAACAAAAGTCGACAAGTCTACGCGCTCAACTATGTTAAAGCGAAAACACTTCTAAAGCGCAATGACCGGGTAGAAGGGGTTGAAATAGAAGATTCTGAAACCGGCCGAAACCTCAAGCTTACTGCCAGTGTTGTTGTAAATGCCACTGGCGCATGGGCCGACCGTTTGCGAAACGAGATAAATCCCGAGAAACGTGTGCGTCCACTAAGGGGGAGTCACTTGGTGATTCCTCGTAAAAGGTTGCCGGTTGATGGAGTGGTATCGCAGTTTCATCCAAAGGATAAACGGCCAGTCTTTATCTTCCCGTGGGAGGGTGCAACCGTAGTGGGTACTACGGATTTAGATCATCGGCAAAACCCTGATGCTGAGGCGAGTATCACCGCAGATGAGGTCGACTATTTACTTCAGTCTGTCAACAATCAGTTCTCGAAAAGTAAAATAGGCGCGAAAGATATTGTCGCGACATTTTCCGGCGTACGGCCGGTTATTAGCTCGGAAAAATCACGCGATCCATCCAAGGAACGGCGCGACCACGCGGTATGGAATGACGCGGGTCTAATCACCGTTAGCGGCGGAAAGCTAACCACTTTTCGTCTGATTGCGTGTGATGTGATGGCACTGGCATTACCTAAGATTTCGAAATCTAGTGACAGTGAACGCAGCGAAGCTGGTGCAATCGATGATCGAGTTTTTAAACCTCTAAAGCTTAAGCCAGAGGATATTCTAGTGGACGATACTCATCGTTCAAGACGGCTCTTAGGTCGCTATGGCGATCAATCTGCGGCAGTGCTTGAGTGTGCCAATACTGACGAATTACAGAAAATCGAATCGACTCATTATTGTTTAGCAGAATGCCGCTGGGCGATAAAACATGAATCGGTACTACATCTGGATGATCTGATGCTTCGGCGCACACGCCTAGGGCTGTTGTTGCCACGCGGAGGGGATGAGTTATTCGACTCGCTGCAAGAAATATTCGCTCAAGAATTAGGGTGGAATAACACTCGCTGGAATCAAGAGCAGAAACGCTACCTCGAAATTTGGCAGCAACACTACTCTTTGCCGAAATCTGCGTGAGGAGATGATGAAAGTAAAAGATAAAAAATACATTTTGGCGTTGGACAATGGAACGCAGAGTGTCAGGGCGTTGTTGTTCGATCTTGATGGCAAGCTGATAGCCAAGAGTCAAATAGCAATCGAGCCATATCTCTCACCGCAACCAGGGTGGGCGGAGCAAGACGCAGGCTATTACTGGAGCGCTCTTTGTGAAGCCTGTCAAAAACTGTGGGAAAAACTGAGCATTCAGAAATCTTCCATTATGGCTGTGAGTTTGAGTTGTTTACGTACCACGGTCATCAATCTTGATAAAAATGGAGAGCCGCTACGCCCAGCAATTACTTGGCTCGATCAACGTCAAGAGAGTGAAGTCCCGAGTATTGGAAGTTGGAACCTGTTGTTCACAGCCATAGGGCAGCGTACCAACGTCCGCAACTATCAGGCTCATGCAGAATCAAATTGGATCAGTCGAAGGCAGCCAGAAGTTTGGGCGAATACGCACAAATTTCTCATGTTATCGGGTTTTCACAGTTATCGCCTAACCAATCGATACGTGGATTCCGTTGCTAGTCAAGTGGGATACCTTCCATTTGATTACAAACGCCATCAATGGGCAGGTCCAAGAGACTGGCGCTGGAAAGCGCTGGGTCTTCGAAGGGACATGTTACCCGAGTTGATTAAACCCGGATCTGAGTTAGGAAAAATAACCGCCCAAGCTGCAGCCGAAACAGGTATACCTGAAGGTTTACCTCTAATTTCAGCGGGATCAGATAAAGCTTGTGAAGTGTTGAGTGCAGGTTGTATCACTCCTAACGTTGGAAGCTTGAGTTACGGCACTACAGCAACCTATAGCGTTACCAACGATCGCTATTTTGAGGCGTCTCCACCGATACCGCCTAACCCTGCCGCACTACCAGATGCCTTCAACGCCGAGATGATGGTGCAGCGAGGTTTTTGGATGGTCAGTTGGTTTAAAGAACAATTCGGTCAACGCGAGCAACAGCTAGCACGCGAGCGAGGAGTCGA
>Ga0209292_1005368_pt1 | contig 13079 bp, 11 predicted proteins | sample GOMGulsemesocosm_2_FD_184634 | JGI IMG/M metagenome (GOLD analysis project Ga0209292, IMG submission 184634) | Methane-oxidizing microbial communities from mesocosms in the Gulf of Mexico - GOM9C Gulf of Mexico (SPAdes) (version 2) | ecosystem: Environmental > Aquatic > Marine > Cold seeps...
AGCGAAAATGCCTTACAGAAAACCATCAAACAAGAGCTAGAATGGGTTCGTTCAAATCCGAAAGCACGACAAGCTAAAAGCAAAGCGCGTATGGCGCGTTTTGAAGAACTTAATAGTCAAGAAAACCAAAAACGTAACGAGACTAACGAGCTGTACATTCCACCAGGGCCGCGTCTTGGTGATAAAGTACTCGATGTTAGTAACCTCACAAAATCATTTGATGACAGAGTGTTAATTGATGACTTAAGCTTTAGCATGCCTAAAGGCGCTATTGTCGGTATTATTGGTGCTAACGGTGCTGGTAAGTCAACTTTATTTAAAATGATGTCAGGCACCGAACAACAAGACTCTGGTAATATTGATTTAGGGGATACGGTTAAACTTGCCAGTGTTGATCAATTCCGTGATGATATGGATGGTAACAATACCGTTTATCAAGAGATCAGTGAAGGCTTAGATATAATCGAAATTGGTACTTACCAAATCCCTAGCCGCGCCTATTGTTCACGCTTTAACTTTAAAGGTAACGACCAGCAAAAATTCATTAAAGACTTATCGGGTGGTGAGCGTAATCGCGTTCATTTAGCCAAGCTAGTTAAAACCGGTGGTAACTTATTATTACTGGATGAGCCAACCAATGATTTAGATGTAGAAACCTTACGTGCCTTAGAAGAAGCTATTTTAGAATTTCCCGGCTGTGCCATGGTTATTTCACATGACCGTTGGTTCTTAGATCGCATTTCTACTCATATTCTAGATTACCGTGACGAAGGCAAGATCAACTTTTTTGAAGGTAACTTTACTGAATATGAAGCATGGATGAAAAAGACCTTAGGGTCAGCAGCTATCGAACCTCATCGGATAAAATATAAGAAAATTGGTTAATTAGCCAAAGCTATAAAAATCACTCAAAGGGCCGTTAAAATATTCGTTTTAGCGGCCTTTTGCTATACCAATTCACCTAAAACCCGTCTATGCTAAGAGTATGTTTTACCAATAGTCATTTCAATGGATATATTTTGATAGAAAATAGACGTCAATTCACACGAATATTATTTTCAATTAAAGCAGAGCTAGCCGTTGAAGATAATAGTTACCCGGTTTCCATTCATGATATTTCACTTAATGGCGCTTTGGTAACTGCTACAGGCTCAGAGCATCCCTTAAAAGGAAAACTTGGCACTTTAACTTTCTTCCTGTCAGATAATATATCCGAAGTGATTATGCATGTCGCCATCGTACATGAGCAGCATGATGAAACCGGCTTACAATGTAATGCCATCGATATTGATAGTGTTACTCACCTACGTCGGCTAGTTGAGCTTAATTTAGGCGACAACGACCAACTCAATAAAGAACTCAGCCAACTTTCTCGATTAGACTAGTACTACCCCTCCCCCTACTGAAGGAAACTATATGAACCATCTTGTTATTTCTTGTATTGGCCTTGATAAAACGGGCTTAGTGGATGAACTTTCAAAAATAATTAATAACCACCAAGGAAACTGGCAAGTAAGTAGCTTGCACCATTTATCCGGATTTTTTGCTGGTGTCATTGAGGTCGCAGTCAGCGAAGCACAATGTACATCACTCGTTAACGCACTAAGCAATATTAGCGGTTTGAGTTGTCAAGTTGAAATTGCAGTGCACAATTCGAATACAATAACCACTGATGTAGTACTCGAGTTAACCGCTAATGATAGAGCGGGAATCGTCCAAGATGTTTCTTCAGTTATCCATCAACAAGGTGGGAATTTAATTAAATTAGTCAGCTCCCAAGCCAGTGCAGCACATACAGGGCAATTAATGTTTAATGCCAAAGTACAAGTGGCGATCAATCAAAAAAATGTTGATGACTTAATTGATGCCCTAGAACATATTGCTGACGATTTAATGGTAGATATTAGCCGCTAGCTAACAGCTATGATTAAATATCTAAGGCTGAATAGCTAAGCCAGTGGTGTAACATTGATGAAGTTATTGCTGAGTTATTCCTTGAGAGCCTGAATGAAATGACAAATTGATTACAAGGCAATAGCTTCATCAAAATAGATAGCAAATTCACTGCCCTCACCCCATTCACTAGTAATCACTAATTCTGCTTTATGGTGAAGGAGTACATGCTTGACAATAGCCAAGCCTAACCCTGATCCTCCCGTATCTCTAGAGCGTGATTTATCAATACGGTAAAAACGCTCGGTTAAGCGATTAACATGCTCAGCCTTAATACCATCGCCATTATCTTTGACACTAAACACCATTTTATCGCCGTTTCGCTGCCAGCTAACCTCAATCTGTCCTTGAGAAGGAGTGTAGGCAATGGCATTAGAAATTAAATTAGCACAAGCACTTTTTAATTCTGTTTCAATACCATAGACACCAAAACCTGATGAGATAATGGCACTAATTTGATGGTTTTTTTCTTGATTGAGCCACTTAGCATCTTCAACCAGACTATCAATCACTACCGGCATATTGACCTGTTCCATATCAATATCATCACGATTGTTTTCTACCTTTGACAAGCTTAATAATTGCTCGACTAAGCGTTCCATCCGGCTAACTTGCCCCTCAATGGTGCCAAATACTTTTTGCCAATGAGGATCTAAAGCGTGCTCGGTTTCTTGAATCATTTCAACATAACCACGTACAACTGTCAGCGGTGTTTTTAATTCGTGAGAAACATTGGCAACAAACTCTCTGCGCATTCTTTTTAAACGATGATATTTGGCAATGGCACGCGCCATTAAAATAACTCGCTCACTACCAAACGCCATTACTGATATTTCTAACTGCAACTCATCATTTAACGGAGAAACAACCACTAAGGGGGTATCAAAATTATCTTGCTGTAAATACTCGGCGAACTCTGGCGCTGTTAACACTGCTTCTATGGGTTGGCCGACATTGTCAGGAAACCTAACCCCAAGTAAACGTTGCGCTTTTTTATTACCGCCAACAATAAGTAATTCAGGAGATAACACCAGTGCAGCATCAGGTAGGGATTCGATCCCTGAGTGAAAACGATAGTCATGCTTGCGATGATTAAGACTATCTGGAGATACTCCCAACACAGTTATCGACTTGGCACTGGTATTAATGGACATATATATAGTTCACTTGTAATAAATAACAGCTTAAATAATGGCTCGAATATTAGCTCAATGAATGATTAAGATAGAATGCTCAAGATCAAACAGACTTACTTTTGACTTTACCTGAAAAACGATAGCCCGCCCCGCGTACGGTTTGGATAAACTCTTCGTGACCATCACCAGAAATGGCTTTGCGTAATCGCCTGATATGAACATCTACGGTTCGGTCTTCAACATAAACATTAGTGCCCCAAACATTGTCGAGCAACTGTTCGCGAGAATAAACACGCTCAGTATGGGTCATAAAAAAATGTAGTAACCTAAACTCGGTCGGGCCTAATTCTAGCGCTTCATTATTGATAGTGACATGATGAGAAACTGGATCTAACTTCAACCCATGAAATTCAACTTTTTCGGCGAGCAAGGTTGGCGAAACACGGCGAATAACAGCTTTAATGCGGGCGATAAGCTCTTTAGGTGAAAAAGGTTTGGTAATGTAATCATCAACCCCGGCATTAAGCCCTTTTACTTTATCATCTTCGTCAGCACGTGCGGTTAACATAATAATAGGAATGTTACGGGTGAATTCATTTTGTTTTAGCGATTGCGCCAGCTTTACGCCAGTGCCCCCAGGTAACATCCAATCTAGTAAGATCAAATCAGGGTACGGCTCAACAATATTGTCCATTGCCTGCTTGATATCACCAGCCTCGACCGAGTTAAATCCATTTTGCTCCAACACAAAGGTGATCATTTCCCTAATCGGCGTTTCATCTTCAACAACTAAAATATATCCACTCATACGTAAGCCTTTCGTCCATCATCTAATAGTTTACTGTAAGTATATTGTGCACAGTAAACATGACATTTTTGTGACACTGCTACAATTAGCATAAATATAATACCAAACAGATTAATTAAACCAATGGGTATAATCGCTTTCTCAACGTAGAAAACAAAAAAAGCCGCAAAGCGGCTTTTTTATCGACATATTTTCTCTCTTAAAAGTTATATTGAATACCAACCCCTAAGTAATCTTCATCGTTTGCAGTATCTAAATCAAATGAAGTATAAAAAGCATAGAGCTTAGTCGTCGCTGCTAGTTTGTAATCAATACCTGCGGTAATGCCACTGCGGTCATCTCCATCTTTATGGGCCGCCAATTGGTATTGGCCTTTTAAGGTTGCCGCGCCTACTTTATATTTAGCAGAAACCATCACACCGTCCATTTCAGCACCGGTCTCGATATTTTCTTGGTTTTGAAGCATCAACCCTAAAGTCACCCCGCCAATTTTACCTTGAACCGTAGCTCTAACCGTATCAAAATAACCAGATACTGCGCCATCTTTCGACTTTCCTTTGACCTCAGAATCCATCGCGATTGAAGCATATAGATCAGATTTTTTAAGCTTTTTATCACCATAAAAGGCAGCAACCGATAACGAGTCTTTGCCATCTACTTCATTTTCAACTTGATAGGTAGCACCAAATTGAAAACCAGAAAATTTTGGTGATTTGTAAGTTACGGTATCACTTAAACGGTTTTCACCCACCCAAAGGTATTTAATATCGGCATTTAAATCACTGAACAGATCAGTTTTGCCCTGAGATTGCTTTAATATCGAATCATTGTTACCGAGTAATACCTCACCAAAGTTACCTTTTAAGCCAATATATTGATTACGATTTTTCCAAACATCACCATCGCCATCAATATCGACTTCAAATTCAGCTTGATATACTACAGAGAGCTCGTCATTAACTTTATAATTACCTTTAAAGCCGATACGTGAAGCATTACTTTTTAATTCAGTAAAACGCCCTTCTCCAGCGTCTGAAGATTGAAAAGATACATTTGCTCGTCCATAAATATCAACACTTGGAACTTCAGCAGCCATGGCAGACAATGATAAAAGAGCACCGGTTGCAACGGCTATTTTAGTTTTTACAATATTCATGTTTTACACCTTAATTTTCTATAAACTCAATCAATAAATCTTTAGGTTTTAGCTATCGCCAAAATTTATGTGACTATAATATTACCGCTATGTTACATAAATATGACAGCGATACAAAAGAGTTACCGTGACAATATGATAAAAAATATTTAGTTAGTTAACACTTAGTTATTTTATATAGTAGATGATAATAGCTTATTGTTCTAACAGCCCGATCACTAATGCTATAATAAAAAAGTTTTACCTTATTGAAAAGTTAGCTAAAATTAGTCTAGGTGTTGCTTTTTCAGCGCATTAAATTTACCGGTTACTATAATCATATGAAAATTAATAGCATTTCGAGAAAGCTACTCACCCGAGTACTCTCCTTTTATTTTATTTTAACGGTAAGTGTGACCGCCTTTCAAATTGTCGCTGAATATATCAGCACCAAAAAGCACATTAATAGTGAATTATTAACCCTAGAAAAAACCATTAGCGGTAGCTTAACTCGCGCAGTATGGGAATTAAATACCCAACAGGTTATTGATATTTCAGAAGGTTTAGTGGCCATCCCGATGATAAAAGGGATCACGGTATCTGATGAGACCGGTAATATAATCACCCAATTAGGGGAGGTGATATCCTCTGAAAAACTCATTATAAATAATGAAGAAGGTTCAGATGGTGCAGCACAGGGCATAAGCTCAATAACGGAAGGGCTCTTTGGACACTCTTTCCCGCTTATTTTTGAATTTTCAGGACGAACAACCTCTGTTGGTAGAGTTACCCTATTGTCGAGTAATGCGGTTATCTTTAGTCGGATTAAAATCAGCATCTACTTCCTTGTCGGTAACGCCATTGTCAAAACCGCTTTCTTAGTATTTTTATTTACCTTAGCCTTTAATAAATTATTAACCACACCGCTAAAGCAGCTAACCGAGCAAATAGAGCATGTCGATTTAGACGATCCCGAAGCCTCAAAACTTCATTCGATGAACTATGAAAAAAATGAACTCAATGTCTTGGAAGATGCTTATAACCATTTAATCGACGAATTAATTGCTTTCAAAGACAAATTGTATTTATCTAAGCAAGAAACAAGTCTTGCTAATGAACAACTCGATGAACAAAATATATTACTAGAGCAAGAAGTCGCCAGAAAAACGTCTTCGTTAAGTAGCACAATGTTGAAAATGGAAGTGCAACAACAAGAATTATTAAAACAACAACAAATACTTGAAGCCGAAAATAGTCGTCGCAGTAAAACTGAATCAACCTTACTCGTCACCAATAAAGAATTAAAAAGCTCTATTTTAGAGCTTAACAAGGCGAAAGAGCGGTTATTAGAATCAGAGAAAATGGCTTCATTAGGGATGCTGTCTGCTGAAATATCCCATGAAATAAACACCCCTATCGGCATAAGCATCACCACAGCAAGTTACCTAACCCACGCTATTTCTCATTTACAAAGTGATTTACATCAAGAAAAACTCTCCAAAAAATCCATTGAGCAATTTTTCGATAAAACCAGTCAGAGTACCGAGTTACTCAATGCTAACCTTAATAGAGCTTCTGAACTCATTACTAGCTTCAAACACGTCGCGGTAGATCAAGCCAGCGATAAAATAAGGCAAGTCAATATTGCCCAATATCTACAAGAAATCCATCAGTCAATACACCCTAAATTAAAGCAAACTCAACATGTAGTAGCGATAGAGTGTAACGAAAGTATTGAAATATATAGTCACCCTGGGGCAATAGCACAAATATTATTTAACTTGATCATTAACTCTATTATCCATGGTTTTGAAGGTATAACGCATGGCGTAATCGAGATAAAAGTACATTTAGAACAACAAAATCTTCACATTAATTATCAGGATAATGGCCGCGGGGTAACCTCAGCAGCATTAAGTAAACTTTTTGACCCTTTTTATACCACTAAAGCCGATCAGGGCGGCACAGGCTTAGGGACACACATTATCAATAACTTAGTCCTAGACACCCTAAACGGTACCATTGATGCCAGCAGTGAAGAAGGAAAAGGTCTAAGTTATCTAATTATAATTCCAGATATGCGTACTTAAGCCAGTTTTTTTCAAGGCTAAATTCAGGTACTATAACTTTTTAAAAATTGGTGTCGCTGATACCTTAGCCTAGGATCCTACTTATGTGGTTTAAGAACCTCTATTTTTTCGCTTTTACCCGTCCATTTGAACATTCAGAGCAAGACCTAGAAAAGCACCTGTTAGAACACCTTTTTACCCCTTGTGGCTCAACCGAAATTGCGCATTTCGGTTGGGTGAATGCACTAGGAAAGCATGGCGATTCCCCTATTCATACTGCTAACGGTAGTTTTTTAATTTGTGCCCGCAAAGAAGAAAAAATATTACCGGCACCAGTGATTAAAGATATGGTCGAAGCAAAAGTAAACCTGCTTGAACAAGAGCAAGGCCGTGGCGCAACCAAAAAAGAAAAAGAGCAATTTAAAGAAGATATTATCTTTGAATTATTGCCACGTGCGTTCTCACGTATTTCTGATACTCATGCCTACATTAGCCCTAAAGATAACATTATTGTTATTAATGCCAGTGCGCGCGGTAAAGCAGAAGATTTACTGGCCTTGCTACGAAAAGTATTAGGGACATTACCCGTAACAAGCTTAGAGCCGGATGTTCAAGCGGATGAAACCATGACCGATTGGTTGGTCAGCAAAAACTTAGGCCCTAAATTTCAATTAGGGATGGAAGCCGAGTTTAACGCAATGGGTGATGATGGCGCGGTTATTAGAGTGAAAAACCAAGATTTAGACAGCGAAGAAATCAAATCGCATTTAGATGCCGAGAAATACATGGTTAAAGTGGCACTTGAATGGGATGAATCATTATCTTTGATGCTATGTGACGACTTATCGATTAAACGTATTAAGTTCTTTGATGTTATTCAAGATCAAAACGAAGATATTGATAGTGATGATATCGTTGCCAGACTTGATGCCGATTTTGCATTAATGGCCGGTGAGCTGAACCGTTTCATCCACGACTTACTCGCCGAATTTTCGTTGAAAACAACCGACTGTTTAGAGCAAGATTAAATAAACACTACTAAAAATATTAATTTGGAGTCAAGCATGACTATTATTAAAATGGCTAATGTCGATTTAGCCAATAAACGCGTACTTATTCGCGAAGACTTAAATGTACCGGTACAAGACGGAAAAATCACCTCTGACGCCCGCTTACTCGCCGCACTACCAAGCATCAAGTTAGCACTTGCTGCCGGTGCTAAAGTCATGGTGATGTCTCACCTTGGCCGTCCAACCGAAGGTGAATTTAATGCAGAATACTCACTTAAACCGGTTGCAGACTACTTAAGCGCGGCGATTAATGCTCCGGTACGCCTAATATCAGATTACTTAACCGGTGTTGACGTAGCAGCAGGCGAACTCGTTGTGCTCGAAAATGTTCGTTTTAATGTCGGAGAAAAGCAAAATGATGACGGCTTAGCAAAACAGCTTGCTAACTTATGTGACGTTTTTGTTATGGATGCTTTTGGTACTGCTCACCGTGCGCAAGCAAGTACTCACGGCGTAGCTAAATTTGCACCTACAGCCTGTGCAGGCCCATTACTGACCAGTGAATTAGACGCTTTAGGCAAAGCGCTTGACAACCCTGCTCGTCCATTAGTTGCTATTGTTGGTGGCTCTAAAGTTTCAACTAAATTAACCGTATTGGATTCATTGTCAAAAATTGCTGATACTTTAGTGGTTGGCGGCGGAATTTCAAACACCTTTGTTGCCGCAGCAGGAAACGAAGTCGGTAACTCGTTATACGAAAAAGATTTAATCCCTGAAGCGCAACGTTTATGTAAAGAAACTGACGTTATCTTTGCACAAGACGTTACCGTGACCCGTGAAGGATTCAGCGATTGGACTCATCAGTCAGCCACTGAAATTAAAGCGGCATCTGCAGTTGATGCACAAGATGATATTATCGATTACGGTCCTAAAACCGCAGCAAAAGTTGCAGAGATCATTAAAACTGCCGGTACTATTTTATGGAATGGCCCCGTAGGCGTATTTGAAATGGATGCTTTTGCTAAAGGTACGTCAGTTATCTCTCATGCGATTGCTGACAGTGAGGCTTTCTCAATTGCCGGTGGTGGTGACACTTTAGCTGCGGTTGATAAATATAACATCAAAGATAAAGTGTCTTATATTTCAACCGGTGGTGGCGCTTTCTTAGAATTTTTAGAAGGTAAAAAATTACCGGCTGTGGCGATTTTAGAAGAAAGAGCAGCCAACGGATAACTACATTAGTTAGCTCTATTGCTATCCGTTAACGTCACCCGATATCTTCAAAATATCGGGTGACTTTTTTTTGCCCATTTTCTGTGCTTCTCGTTAGTAAAAACGGTCACTGCTTATTCCGAAATATTTCTGACTAAATCCCCTATCGCTATAGACAAAACCCGTAATATAATCAAAAATGTAACTATAGACGTATTAATTCATTATTAGTTACAAAATCAACGCATCCAGAGGATATATCCATGCCGAGCGCATCTGAAGTTAACGCATCCATGCTCAATAAAGTAACCACTGAACAAGGCTTTATTGCTGCCTTAGATCAAAGTGGCGGTAGTACTCCAAAAGCACTCGCTTTATACGGTGTCGACCAAAATGAATTTAGCTCAGACGAGCAAATGTACGATCTTGTTCATCAAATGCGTACCCGTATTGTCACCAATACTGCGTTTAACGGTGCCCGTATCTTAGGGGCTATCTTGTTCGAAAATACTCTTGATAGAACCTTTTCGGGAAAACCGGCAGCAGAGTTTTTATGGCAAGACAAACAAGTAGTCCCTTTCCTGAAAGTTGATAAAGGGCTTTGTGAAGAAGAAAACTCAGTACAACTAATGAAAGAAATGCCGGCACTTGATGCTCTACTTGATAAAGCGGTTACGCAAAACGTATTTGGTACTAAAATGCGCTCAGTGATCAAATTAGCGAATCAACAAGGTATTAATGATGTGGTTGCCCAACAGTTTGCTATTGCTAAGCAAATTTTAGCAAAAGGCTTAATGCCGATAATAGAGCCCGAAATTGATATTAATAGTCCTGAAAAATCGGCTGCTGAAGCGATGTTACAAACAGCATTACTAGCGGAGTTAGATAACTTAGCCGACGATCAACAGGTAATGTTAAAGCTAACGATTCCTGACAATAGTAATTTTTACCTCAATTGCATAAAGCACCCTAAGGTATTACGAGTGGTGGCACTATCGGGTGGTTACAACAGAGCGCAAGCAAATAAAATGATCAGTGAGAATAATGGCATGATCGCCAGTTTCTCACGTGCGCTTACTGAGGGATTATCAGCTAAACAATTAGATGAATCTTACACTCAAACGCTAGATCAGGCGATTGAAAGTATTTATACCGCTTCAGCTACTTAATCTAAAAGCTACATTGGGTTAGCGTAAGTCGTGCTAACTCACGTTAGCTAAAACACATCCCCCTTAAAATCGAGTGGTTAACTTTCACTCATAAAATTATAAACCTTCTTTAAAATCGCTTTTTTTAGAAGGTTTCTTTATATATTTGGTTAAATAAGCGTACTTTTACCATCAAGTAGTTAAAACAAGCACTTTGGCTACTAGCCATACGCTATTTTGAGGTAAAACAAATATCGAAATACAAGCCTCCAACATAGTTACCATCCTCGTTATCACCTTGATTTAGCACTTATTATCACTAAATATCTTAACGTAAAGTCTTATTGACAACGCCGTAATACTGAACATAAGTTAAATCAACGGTTAAAGTCATATGCTGCATCAATTCGGTACCAGACCCAATATTGTATAATAAAAGTGATTATGAAAATAAATTTATAGTTAACGTTATCATCTCCTGCCCTTTAAAAATTACTGAACTTCTTTATAATATGCCCCCATATTTGTACCCTGTTAGTTTAGTGCTCTAAATAGCGAGATATTCTTGCTAGAATCACCTATAAACAAAGCGTACTTAAGCGTTAGATTACGGATGTAATACTTTAACGCTCACCATTATCACTGTTTAAATTGAGAAAAAAATGTTCCGTTATTTAACTTATCTTTCATTTTCTCTTTTGTCTGTTAGCAGCTTTGCACAAGGAAGTATCTCTAAGGAAGGGAGCCATCAAGTTCAGGCAAATGAAGAAAACCCCCATAATAAAGCCAGCGCCGCTGATATTTTATCTGGTCTGAATAAAGTACAGCAAACACCGTTGGTGGTTTTAAAACCGGTATTCACTGGCTCCGCTGAACTCGGTTATTTATATAAAACCGGTAATAGCAATAGTGGCGATATAAAAAGTGGCGTTGATTTACATTTTGAAAACGGTCAATGGCTTAGTTTATTGAATATTGACTTGTTAGTGAAAAAAGCCGATGTTAAAGACGAAAATGGTGACATCCATTTTGAAACCATCGATAAAAAATGGGGCTTTACCTCACAAACTAACTACAGTTTACAAAGTGGTGAAAAAAACTATATCTACGGCAACATTTGGTATGAAGATAGCGAATTTAACAGTTTCGTTAACCAAAGCTCTATTTCAGCAGGTTGGGGTCGTCATTGGTTTAAAAGTAGCAGTGCCTCGCTATGGGCAGATATAGGCCCCGGTTATAAACGTGACCTATTTAAAGAAACCGATAATGAGCCGCAACGTTCTGCAGACTCTTGGATTATTCAAGTACAAGCGTTATACATTAGAAAACTTGGCGACCATGTTGAGTTTAAGCAAGTGTTCAGTGCCAAGCATGCATTGCGGGCTTCTGATAACAGTATTTATAAAGCAGAATCGACCATCACCACTAAATTGATTTCTACCTTACAATTAAAGTTTACTTTCAAGGTAGATTACAATACCGAGGTTGAAGAAAACCGTGAAAATATGGACAGTCAAACCGCGGTAACACTGGTATATAGCTTCTAAGGTCACTTTTTAGACACATGTATTTAACAATAAATTAACTGCTGTTATAATACGCCGCAGTAAACTAGTCTTGCCTGACTAACATAACTTACATAACTTACATAACTGAATTTATATAACTGGCTCGACACTACATAACACTATATTTAAGGGAATACCATGGAACGTAAACGACTACTAGCACCACTATGCTTATTAGGATTATCCTCAATCGCGACATTATCTCAAGCGGCTGAGAAACCTGAATATTCAGCGTCTGCAGAATTAGGCTTTTTATATAAAACCGGTAACACCAAAAGTGCCGATGTTAAAGCCGGTTTTAATGTAAAACATGAAAAAGCTAAGTGGCGCTCTACCTTAGCCTTTAATATTTTAACTAAAAAAACTGAAGATAAAGATACCGAAGAATTTGAAACCACCGCTAATAAGTGGGATCTTGTCGCGCAAACCAATTACACCATTGGCTCAGCCGCTAAAAACTATTTATACGGTAACTTGGCCCATGAACAAGACAAATTCAGTGGTTTTGAATCGCAAAGCTCATTCTCTGCTGGTTGGGGTCGTAATTGGTACGAAACTAAAAACTCTTCTTTCTTCGCTGATATTGGTCCGGGTGTAAAATACGATGTTACTCGTGAAACATCAGAAAGTAGCACTAACCTTATCATTCAAGCACAAGCGCTTTACACCCATAAATTCAATGATTCTGTTGAATTTAAACAGTTTTTTGTGGCGAGACAAGCGACTAAATCTGGTGAGAACAGTGTTTATAAATCAGAGTCTTCAGTAACCGCGCAACTTATTGATGCGCTGCAACTCAAGTTTGCTTTACGGATTGACTACGACACTGAAGTTGCAGACGGCTCTGAAGATACTAATACCGAAACGTCAATGACACTTATTTATAACTTCTAATAAGTAATCGTTAACATAAGAGCAACCAAGCCCTAACATTGTATATAGACTAATTGCGCTTTTATTCTTATGTAGATTTCTATTTTGACTTATTAGCTCACTGATTTATGAGCATTAAAAAAGGCTGATACTTTACCAAGTATCAG
>Ga0209292_1005369_pt1 | contig 13078 bp, 7 predicted proteins | sample GOMGulsemesocosm_2_FD_184634 | JGI IMG/M metagenome (GOLD analysis project Ga0209292, IMG submission 184634) | Methane-oxidizing microbial communities from mesocosms in the Gulf of Mexico - GOM9C Gulf of Mexico (SPAdes) (version 2) | ecosystem: Environmental > Aquatic > Marine > Cold seeps...
TAATTTTAACGTAAACATTGCTCTATCTTTCATGATATTCACCATTGTAATTTCGCTTGCTTTATAATTAGTCAGACTTAATGTTGGCCTGATCATTTAGTTTCATTTGATTCACATTAACCATGAACTTAAATTACACTTTTAACAATTGACGCTTTATTGCTCCCCCATAACCTGAGGTTATAGATAAATTTAAAATCGTGGTGATTTATTATTATTGCTATTAAATAATGAATAATTAACTACTTTATTTTTATAGCAATAGCAGACATCTCAGTGTCACTAGCCATTACTAACCACGAGTAATATGCTTTCAGATTATAAAAAATAAAGTCGAACAAACACGTGTAAGTTCGCGCAAAAAATAAATAACTAGCCATACTTTAGTTATGGTGGATTACAAAAAAAGCGACATATTCATGATAAATTCGTCCTGCAATACACTATTTATTTTCTATAACTTATGTATAAAAGTGTATAAGTGAAATAACCATGGAACAAATAAATAATAAGAATATCTACGTGGTATGTTGTTTGTTGACACTTATTTACTTTCCAAATTTGCAAGCACTAGAATTCATTATTGGCGTTGAAGACGTGTCTTATTACCCTTTATATGAATTCAAATCTAATAGAAATACTCATACAAGAGAGCTATTAGATACCTTTGCTGCCGCTAAAGGCTACCAATTTACCTACTTACCCTTGCCGATAAAACGATTTGATAGATGGTTAGTTGAAGATAAAATTGATTTCAAATATCCAGATAATTCACGCTGGTATGCAAATAAAAATACAGCCACTAGTTTTATCTTTAGTGACCCAACAATAAAACTAGTTGCTGGAACCTCTGTTTTGAAATCATCACTTAACAGAAACAAATCGAAATTTAAGTCTATTGGTACACTGCTAGGTTTTTATCCAACACATTGGATAGAACAAATAAAAAGTGGACAAGTTAAATTATATGAAGATGTTTCGACAAAAATTTTGGTTCAGCAACTTATAGCCGGAAATATTGATGGTATAGACATGGAGCCAAGTGTTATTCAATATTACCTCAGAGAGCTAGGTAAGCCGTCAGACACAAGCATTATTGATCGAAGATATAGATACGACGTTTATAACTTTCACTTTTCAACAATAAAACACCCGGAAATCATTGAAGAATTTAATGTGTTTTTAAGAGAAAATAATGCACTACTTGAACAGTTAAATAAAAAATACAAAATCATAGACTATAGGCCTTACCTAAAATAGCCTCACACCCACTTTAACAAGCAAATGCGAAGCTATCACTAAGAATGAAACACTGATATCGATTTAGCTAGACAAGAAGCTTAGGCCAGTAAGGTGCGTATTTGCCTATTAGCAAAATACAATTTATCAATATGCACCCTACCCGCCGATTTTAAATCATCGATTACCCTTGATACTCTTTTTAAGTCTAAGACCTTACTTGCTGCCCAGAGCTCAATGGCGCTATCAGGCGAGGTTGTTGGATTACCATTAACGATAGTAACAACAAGCTTTTCACGAAACTCAAGCAGGTCAAGTAACAAACTAAAACGTGCTAACCTTGACCAATGATCTTTAGTTTGTACCATTTCGGTTTGCTCTATTAACCATGATAGACCTAGCAATTTACTGACTTGGCAATAACACGGCAGTATTTTATTTACCGACAAGTTCAACTCAAAAGCAGTTTTAACAATGTCACAAAACACCACACTCGATACTTTCAATTGATGAATTTTCTCAACAATAGCTAAACCATCAGCCTCATTTTCTAATTGATAAAGTGACTCATCTACCGGTGAAAAAGGTAAAGTAATTTCATCACCATTAAGTAGCTGCAAAGTATTTATCCCCGGAGAATACCTTTGCACTATCATGGCAATACTGTCATCTGCATTGGCGTGATTAATAAACCAAATTGCCATCAGACGATAAAAACGCTGTACTTCCACCAGCAGTTTTATTTGAGTTTGTGCAGAGACAGACTCTTGTAGGGACTCTATTTCACGCCAAATATCATCAAGTGAAAACACTTCTTTGGCAATAATAAAGGCTTTTACAATTTCGGCGATGGTTGCGCCTGTTTGCTCTCGAACCGCATGAATACCGCCGCGATTAAAGATTTCATTGGCAACGCTGGTAGCAATAATTTGCTTAGCTAAAGGGTGACTAATAATAGCTTGAGTATGATCTTGTACTAAAGCACTTGGGAAAGCTGACAATAAATATTTTTCAAAGTAATTATCAGTAATTAATGCTTTTTCTTGTAATAGGGCATTATGAACATCCATTTTTGAATAAGCCATTAATACCGCTAACTCTGGTCTTGTTAAGCCTTGCTGCGCGTTATGTCTTGCTTGTAACTCTTCATCATCAGGTAAGTACTCTAACTCACGATTTAATTCTGCATTGTTCACTAGGTATTGAGTTAAACGAGTAAAGCTATCAAAGTGAAATTGGCTATTAGCCTCATCGATACTCAGCGCTTGCGCTTGATAATAGTTATTACGCAGTACCATAGCACCAACTTCACCAGTCATTGCTTCTAATAAGTCATCACGCTGTGCTTTAGTCATTGTTTCTTTATCAACTAAGCCATTCAGTAAAATTTTAATATTTACTTCATTATCAGAGCAGTTAACACCAGCAGAATTATCTACTGCATCGGTATTAATTTTACCGCCCGCTTTAGAAAATTCTATTCGAGCTAACTGAGTACAACCTAAATTTCCGCCTTCGCCAATAACTTTACACTGTAATTCATTGCCGTTGACCCGCAGAGCATCATTACTTTTATCACCTACTTCGGTATTAATTTCATCACTGGCTTTAACATAGGTGCCAATACCGCCAAACCAAAGTAAATCGGCAGTCGACTTTAATATACAACGTATCAATTCATCTGGAGATAGCTTGGTTATTTTGTCATCTATATTTAGCTGCTGCTTTATTTCAGCGGTTAATTCTATATGTTTTACACTTCGGCTATAGACACCACCACCAGTAGAAATCAATGCTTTGTTATAATCCTGCCATGACGAACGTTCAAGGTGATACAGTCTGCTGCGCTCATCATAACTTAACGGCGCATTGGGGGTAGGATCGATAAAAATATCACGGTGGTCAAAAGCAGCAACCAACTTAATCGTTTTAGATGACAACATGCCATTACCAAAGACATCACCTGACATATCGCCAATACCAATAGCGCTAATTTCATCTTTTTGTACATCAATAGCCATTTCTCTAAAGTGTCGTTGTACTGAAACCCATGCTCCTTTAGCCGTTATACCCATTTTTTTATGATCATAACCAACACTACCACCCGAAGCGAAAGCATCCCCTAACCAAAAACCATAATCATCTGCTATGCCATTGGCAATATCAGAGAAGGTCGCAGTACCTTTATCAGCGGCAACCACTAAGTAGCTGTCATCACCGTCAAAACAAATAATGTCTTTTGGTTTAACAATGCCCTCTGGCGTGTTGTTATCAGTAAGGTCTAATAAGGCGGAGATAAATATTTTATAACAAGCAATTGCTTCTTCAGTTATCACTTCACGTGAACCATTAACGGGTAATTGTTTCGGTACAAAACCGCCTTTTGCGCCTTGCGGAACAATAACAACATTTTTAACTTGCTGCGCTTTTACCAAACCCAAAACTTCAGTTCTAAAATCTTCTCGTCTATCGGACCAACGTAAACCACCACGAGAAACCAAACCAAAACGTAAATGTACACCTTCAACACGAGGAGAATAAACAAACGTTTCAACAAAAGGCCTAGGCTGAGGTGCATCATCTATTTCACCACTGCGAATTTTAAAAGAGCAATAAGTTTTTGGCTCTCCAGTTGACGACACTTGATAAAAATTGGTTCTAACTGTGGCCGAGATTGCGGCAATGAAGTTACGAAGAATTCTGTCATGATCTATTTTTTCAACCATAGCTAATGCTTGTAACAGTTCTGTCTTTATTTCATCAGTCGTTACTTTACGTTCACTAATATCTTTACTCGTTAAAGCAAAACGAGATTCAAATAAATCGATCAACCCATGGACAATTTCAGGGTAACTGATCAATGCCTGCTGGAAATACTCTTCAGAATAACCCAAACCTAGTTGGCGTAGATACTTACCATAAGCACGAATAATAACAATTTGTCTGATATGTAGATTGGCCGCCAATAACAGCTTGTTATAACCATCATTCTCAATATTACCCAACCAAACTTGTGACAATGCTTGCTCAAGATTCGCTTTTATTGCTCCTATATCTAATCCACTATCAGGGTATTCTAAGGTGTAGCTATATAAGTTGTTTACTGAACTTTCTTGATTTGCCATTCCCAGTTTAAAGCTAAATTCATCTAGCGGTCTAAAATCAAAATTTTCTAAAATTGGAATAGAGTCGCTTAAGGCAATTCCTTGCTCAAGTGTATATATATTTAACACTAGGGTATTTTCAGCTCCTCGTGAAGGACGGTAAATTTGAAACTGAAATGGATTATTTTCTGCAAGCTTTTCTAGGTGAGTAATCGCACTTATTGCCTGTTTAGCTGAAAATTGCTCACGATAGCTTTTAGAAAAACCATTGTCATATTTTTTGATTAACTGACTAGCTTGCTTTCCATGCCATAACTGAAATATTAATTTATGTAAACTTTCAGTCCAACTTTGTGTCTTGGCTTCAATATTAGCAATTAACTCATCAACATTGGCATTACTGGTTAGCTGTTCAGATTTCTCAACAATAAAGTGCCATTGGGCAAGGTAGCTATCATTGAGCATAGAGCGGCGAGATAAAATATGACCTTGATAAGTTTTTGATAACTCATTTTCAATTTCATCGCGTAAGTCGGTACAAAAGGCATCCTTTGAGACAAATACCAGCACTGATACTTGTTTGTTAAAATCACTTTCTCTAATAAAAGTGCCTGGTTTACTCCTCACATTAAGATGATGAATACCTTTGGCAAGGATAAGTAGCTGTTCGACACTGCTTTCGTATAACTCTCTTTTAGGCAAGGAAGCTAAAATATGAACAAAATTTCGATAATCATGACTGTCTTGTTTTACCGCAAGGCTTTTTAGCACTAACTCGAGTTTATGGCTTAAAAAAGGAATGTTTTTAGGATTAAGGTTATTCGCCACTTGGGTAAACAAACCAACAAATTGATGAATAGCAACAACTTCACCATCAGAAGTGAATTCCTTCACATGCACTAAATCTAGATAATCACTGCGGTGGATTGTCGACTTTACGTTTGATTTACTCACCATTAAAGATGAGTCTGATGCGATAAAAGTACTGAACTCTATATTATTTGGTTTTAATTCATCATTGCTTACTATAACTGCACTGTTACTTGCACTTTCATCATCCCTTTCAACAGTACTGTTGCGAAATATACCATAATTATATTGATTCAATTGATAGTCATCTGTCGCTTTTATAGCAAAAGAACAATAACCTAGAAAAACAAAATTATCATGACAAAGCCAAGACAAAAAAGATTTGCTCTCATCAACACTCGCTAAGGGATTGTGATAGTGACTAACATTTTGACTTTTAGCCGTCATCAAGGGCCAATCAGTAGTTACCTTAGTAATTTGGGAGAGTAATGTTTGTATTTGTTCAACCAGAGTGCCAATAACAACAGAGTCAAGTTGGCTAGCCAGCTCAATATATAATACCGATTCATCACCTAATTGATTTGACTCAGCTTGAAAACCGTTGATTTGTGCACGGTTGATCACCGGATGTAAAAATAGATTGATTTTATGGCCTTGCGCAATGATTAGCGCGGAGATTGAATCTACGAGAAAGGCTTTGTCATCACTAATAATATGTAACACTGATGTGTCAGCTAAAACACCTTGTTGCGCTCTATTCTCTATAACAACTTTATTTTCATTGGCCGATCGACATGAAAATGATTGCCATAATGACAATGCCATTTGATACCGCTGCTCAATGGATAATATTTGCATATCATCACTGTGTAATCGGAGAAATAATTGTGATGTAAAACACTCAAAAGCCGACAGATCTTCGTTGGCGTAGTTTTCATTTATATAACAGCATAACTCTACATTAGTAGCAATATTCACAATAATTTACCTTCATCTATTTTAATAAGCTCCTCTCAAATAGATTTATTACAAAAGAAGCTTCGCTATAAACAAAAGCGTAGCCAGTAGCGCTTTTACAGGCAAATTCATTTATTTGACTAAGGTATAACCTAATGTTGTAGCTAGTTATCGGTTACATAAACCATGACTTATTGGCCCTACAGCCAATAAAACAACAACACATAACCCAAAGTTATTACTCCCCTAACTTTAGCTATTATCCATTTGAATCTAGCTGCACTATCTTAAAGTTATCGGATAGGCACTGCCCAATGTCATCAATGACATTACGGCAGTCATCAAATAAAGAAACATACCAATATGAGCAGAAAACAAAATATTATTGCCAGTGCCATTAAAGCAAATATCATTGATCAAGATTTAACTGCCATCGGCGTAATGGACTTAGATGCATTGAAGAAAACGGTTGATGATGTCTATCAAGCTTTTCCTGCAAATTTCTTTCATACCTTTGCAGTCAAAGCGAATGCCTTAGTTAAAGTATTAGCGTCTCTACGTGAGTATGGCATGGGCGCAGAAGTTGCCAGTCCTGGTGAGTTATTGATTGCCCGTGCTGCCGGCTATAACACCGAAGATATTATTTTTGACTCTCCTGCTAAGACATTACAGGATTTACGCACTTGTATAGAAAATGGCATTTCAATTAATATCGATAACTTACAAGAGTTAGCACGTGTTGATCGATTGATCCGTGACTTTCCCAATACTAAATCGGTTATCGGCTTTCGTGTTAACCCACAGATTGGTGCAGGGAAAATAGGATCCACCAGTACAGCAACGGCAACGTCAAAATTTGGTTATGCATTAGTTGATGGTGATAATAGACAGCGGTTAATTGAAATTTATCGTTCTCGTCCTTGGCTAAAAAGTATTCACACTCATACAGGCTCTCAAGGTTGTGAGTTAACGTTAATGGCAAATGGCGTCAAAGTTATTACTGAGCTTGCTGAAGAAATTAATGAGTTTATCGGCAGCCAACAAGTCACTCGATTAGACATCGGTGGTGGTTTACCTGTTAATTTTAGCTCTGATGAAATCAAGCCAAGCTTTCAAGATTACGCTGAAGTATTGAAAGCTGAAGTACCATTACTCTTCACCAATAAGTATCAAGTAAAAACCGAGTTTGGTCGTGCTATTGTCGCTAAAAATGGCGTTATCATTACCCGAGTTGAATACACTAAAAACTCTGGTGGCCGTCATATCGCCACGACTCATGCTGGAGCACAAATTTTGACCCGTACGGCATTTTTACCTAAATCATGGCCAATTCGAGTAACGGGTTATACTGCCCGTGGCGAAGAAAGAACCGAGAAAAATTCAGCGCTACTAGCTACAGATGTTGCTGGTCCTTGCTGTTTTGCTGGTGATTTAATTTGTGTCAATCAGTTACTACCCAAACTCGATGTTAATGATTATGTCATGGTGCATGATACTGGTGGTTACTACTTTACTAACCACTTTGATTACAATAGCTTACCAAGAGTTGCTATTTACACTATCAGTGGTGCTGATAATGACTTAACCATTGAATGCATTCGTGCAGCAGAATCCCTTGAAGATGTACTCAATAAGATGTAATTGTACTTATTAACAATAATAGCTATGCGGTACTGAACAAATAAGATATAAACGCCCAACTAAAAAAACCAACCAAGTCGATCTTGCTATAAGTTACAGCAAAATAAAGGTTACTTGGTTGAAATTATAACAAGAGAGTGAGCTTATTCATGGAAATAAATGTCGGCGTATTAGAAACGCTCGTAGTAGCGTTAATTATTCTTTTCTCGGGATATTTCTGTAATAGTAAAGTTGCTTTTTTACGTAATAATAATATTCCCGAACCCGTTGTTGGTGGCCTTTTATTTTCAATATTAGCGGCTATTGCCCATAGCTTTTTTGATTTTCACTTTCACTTTGATATGAGTTTTAAAAATCCACTCATGACAGTGTTTTTCACCACGGTTGGTTTAGGTGCTAGTTATTCGCTACTCCTTAAAGGTGGTCCTAAAGTCGTTTTATTTCTCGGCTTAGCAACTGTGTATTTATTAGTACAAAATGCCATCGGGGTTTCTTTAGCGATAGGTACAGGTATGGACCCGTTAATGGGCTTAATTGGCGGCTCGGTAACTTTATCGGGGGGGCATGGTAATGGCGCAACTTACGCTGACTTATTTATTGCTGAATACGGTATGTCTTCTGGTGTCTTTGAACTAGCAATGGCAGCTGCCACAATGGGCTTGGTCTTAGGTGGCTTGGTTGGTGGTCCAGTAAGTAAAAGACTGATTAGTCGATATAACCTCAAAGCTGATGAATTTCATGAAGAGCTTGACGATACTGTAACTTTTAACCCTGAAGATCATGATTTAGTTACGCCAAAAAAGATGATGGAAACCCTTTTTATCATTTTGGCATGTATGGTTGTCGGTCATGCCGTTTACCTTAAGTTAAAAGCGGCTGACATTGTGTTACCAGCCTTCTTATTACCGCTATTATTTGGGGTATTAGCAACGAATATATGTGAATTTTCAAAACGCTATACCATCAGTAGAGCGTGTATCGACTTATGGGGCACTATGGCATTGTCTATATTCTTAGCCTTAGCTTTAATGTCGTTAAAAGTATGGGAACTAGCAAACCTAGCTGGTCCTATGGTAGTTATCATTCTGGTGCAGACAGTTATGTTAATGATGTTTGCTTACTTTATAACGTTTAGAGTCATGGGTAAAAACTATAACGCCGCTATTATTGCTGGTGGTCATTGTGGTTTTGGTTTAGGCGCAACACCAACGGCTGTTGCCAATATGGAGTCACTGGTTGCCCGTCATGGTCCTTCACCACAAGCATTTCTGGTGGTGCCTTTAGTGGGCGCTTTCTTCATTGATATCACCAACGCACTCGTTATCCAACTGTATTTAAGCCTGCCTTTTGTTACTAGCTAGTGCTTTATCACTGAGTATCTTCAGTTAAAGAAGATACTCAGTGTTTATTTACCGAGCCAGTCTTTGTACAAAAATATAACAATAAAAATTCTTCGCGCCTTTCTTTACTAGAATCTATCCTATAACCTTAAGCTATGGCTTTAACAAAAAAGTGCAGTAGCTTAGCACTCTGCTAGCCGTTATTTTAGTTAACGAACAAAACGTCTACTAGATAAGATTGCTATCACTAAGGACCAAAAATGCGTTTAAGACATATCGAAATTTTTCATGCCATTTATACTACCGGTTCAATAACAAATGCAGCAAAAATACTGCACGTATCGCAACCCTCGGTTAGTAAGGTATTATCTCATGCTGAAATGCAGCTAGGTTTTGATTTATTTAAACGTGTCAAAGGCCGCTTGATTCCCACCGATGAAGCTGAAATGCTGTTCGACGAAGTTGATAAAATTTATCAGCAAATGCGCTCTATAAAAAATACCGCGGACAATATTAATAAGTCAGAATACGGTCAAATAAGTATTGGTGGCACCCCTGCTTTAGGTTTTGACGTCATCCCTAGTGCCATAGCTAAGTATCACAAAATACACCACCAAGTTAATTTTAATGTGCAAACCGTTCATAACGAAGCGGTTATGCAAAGCTTGTTAGAGCATAAATGCGATTTAGCGATATTATTTGAACCCAATAATATGCCTGGCGTTTCATCTATCGAATTAGCACAATCAGAATTAGTGATTGTTTACCCCAAAAAAAGTTTCCCTGATTGTCCTAACAAACTAACACTAAGCCAATTAAAAGACTTTGAATATATAGACATTAGCCACAGTGGACCATTAGGTGACCTCTTATGGACGAGAATGATGAAAGATAACATCAAATTGCAGTCATTAATTAAAGTACAAACCTACTTTATTGCTGCTAGATTGGTTGCTCAAGGTGCAGGGGTTTGTGTGGTAGATCGCTTTACTGCCCAAGGAAACTTAGCCGATAATATTGCCATTGCTTCATTTGATCCACCATTAAACTTTACAGTCAATGCGCTTTTCCTTGAAAACAAAAGCTTATCTAGAGTTACGGAAGAGTTTTTACCTTACTTGAAGGCTGAGTTCTCGACTAATGAAGGGTAAATATTAGTTAAATAAATGATGATACATAGTTAATCAGACTCTGAAGTTATAGCCAATTCAGCTTTACCTGTGGATAGCAGTACTTTATTTCTACCTGAATTTTTTGCTTGATAAAGTGATTTATCCGCCAATTCATAGGCACTTTCTACCGTTAAACTTTGGTTTGCATCAATCAATAGCAAACCCGCAGAGATGGTAATTTTCCTTTCAAGATCACAATACTGATGCATACTCTCTACAGCCACTCGAATATCTTCAATGAGCTTAAATGCAGTTATTTCATCTTTTGCTTGGTATAAAAGCGAAAACTCTTCCCCACCCAAACGAAACACAGCATCATTACCCCGTTTCAATTGTACTTTCAACAAATTAGCTAAAGCGACTAAAGCCAGATCTCCCGCAGGGTGGCCAAAAGTATCGTTGTAGCTTTTAAAGTGATCAATATCTATGATTGCTAACGCTAACAACTCCTTACTTCTATTTGCGTTACTCATTTGCAGTGGTAATACTTCGTCAAAATGACGACGATTAAATAGACCTGTCAATGCATCAGTTTTTGTCAATTGCTCTAACATGCTTTTAGCGGTAATCAGCTTCTCTAAAGTCCTGGTGATTAGCATTTCTGCAAGATAAGCAAAAAATAAAGTAAAAACTGAAACCATAACAAATCGAACAAACTCCATCATGCTAACGGTTAAGTTGGTAAAATAGAAAAGCAAACAACACAAGGTTGTTAAGAAGGTTAGAGAGATCCATAAACCTTGTTTATGACCATAAAAGGATATAACTAGGTACATGTAGAGAAACGACCAAATAGGGGTATATTCTTGACCTTTATTGAAATAGACCACCAGTAAAACACCGAATGCCATAAAATGTAAAACAAAGTGGGCATCATACTGATGATATTTACGGGGTAAAAAACGCCCTGAGATAAGTGTTAACAACATCACTAGGTTAACGTAAAAAACAGCTGCATTACTATAAATAAAGTTGCCAATCATCAAAACGAAAAGAATAACAAGGGACAACAGAATGATGAACCTGCCGGTAACTTCCTTACGGTAAGAGTTGCTTTCTATGTCCTTATCCAATAACAAAAATGCTTTAAGCCAAGCTTTCATTTCCATAATCCAAACTATTCTTTTATGCCTTGAATAGTCTATCACAAAAAATAAAATGCACCTTTCTTTCGAATGTAAAGACCTGAAGACAAAAAGATTAATAAACTCAATAAATTATACAAAATACAACGATAATAAGGATCTTTTAGTTAATTTATATTAATCATCAACCCACTTTGGGTATTTATTCTAACTAAGTATATAAATTGTCATAATGACTATTCATAACTAAGGATTGTTATTAACAAGTTTTCCGTTAGAATGGGGAATCATTAATCAGGATACTTGTTATGATTCAGCCCGAAAAAATAATAATAGCTGACGACCACCCCTTATTTAGACAAGCTTTATTAGGGACATTAAAAGCCAAATTAACTTATACTACATGGCTTGAAGCACAAACAATTGAAGAACTTGAACAACAACTCACTAGCCATAATGATAGTGATTTATTACTACTGGATTTAAATATACCCGGTGCACATGGCTTTAATACCCTAATTCATGTACGTAATCACTTTCCACAAATTCCTGTTGTTATTGTCTCCGCTCATGAAGATCACGATACTATTAGTAAAGCGATGGAATATGGCGCAGCAGGCTTTGTACCAAAGTCGACACCTGTTGATGATATTTACTCTGCCATAGTCGCGGTATTATCAGGGAATATTTGGCTCCCCGCTTCTTTTGAACAAAGCCAGAAAAATAATAATGATAGTAATATTGCCGAACGTGTTGCCAGCTTAACTCAGCAGCAATACAGAATCTTAATGATGTTCGCTCAAGGCATGCTTAATAAACAAATTGCTTATGATTTAAATGTTTCTGAAGCAACAATTAAGGCGCATGCTACCGCCATTTTTAGAAAGCTCGATGTTCGCAATCGGACCCAAGCGGTTATTGCTATTGCTCAGTTGGACTTATCCGAAGCAGGATTTAAACAAGGTTAATTAAATCTCCTTCAGGACAAATACAAAAAAGCACGTCATTGACGTGCTTTTTAGTTTTATACCTTAGTACTTAGGTCAAACAGCTTAACTATTTGACCTAAGTTAGATGAGGATAAATAATCAAATTCAGGCGTGTGATTGAGCAATAGCTGGCTATTGGAATTGAACACAACGCAGAAGTTGTTTATTTAGACCATTTAAATGAAAGCAAAAGCATCCGCATACATATGCTCTAACAATGCGCCATGTTCAACGAAGTCACTTCTAATAGCACCAACCATATCAAAGCGACCGGCTAAATAAATATCGTAAGGCTCTAAGCTAATAATATCGTGCATTACCGCTTGATGAACCAATCCTGTTTTACCTTGCCAAGGTGCTTCTGCCTTTACATCGATATTCTCAATGACTGGGATAAAGTTAGCGTGTGGTAGTAGATCAATGGTGGCGATGGTTTTTTCAAGTTCATAAATAGCACTTTCTTCACGCAAGCCCCAGTACACCATAATATGGCGTTGAGATTTTTGCTCTGCTAAATACTCAAACATAGATTTAATGTATGAAAAACCAGTACCACCAGCGAGTAATAATAGCGGGCGTTCACTTTCAGTGCGTAATTGTGCATTACCCATAGGGATTTCAATTGTTATGGCATCACCACTATCGAGACTAGCCTTGATTCGTTCAATCACTTGCATAGGGTAACTATCAGCAACAAAGGCACCAATCTGCAATTCAATTAAATCACTATTAGGTGAGCTA
>Ga0209292_1005371_pt1 | contig 13076 bp, 23 predicted proteins | sample GOMGulsemesocosm_2_FD_184634 | JGI IMG/M metagenome (GOLD analysis project Ga0209292, IMG submission 184634) | Methane-oxidizing microbial communities from mesocosms in the Gulf of Mexico - GOM9C Gulf of Mexico (SPAdes) (version 2) | ecosystem: Environmental > Aquatic > Marine > Cold seeps...
CAACCAAGTCTCTCGATACCTTCTGTATCTACATAATAAAGTTGCCCTGTAGTACAAGCAGAACACATAAAAATAAAACTGTATACCGAAAGATGCCTAATATTCAATAGAACTCCATGTGTACATAACGCCTTGTTAACAGGAAAATATGGGGGGGGATAATGTTCAACGCAGTTAGAAAGCCAATTGTTAATTCTCCTGCATTATTCCCTTATTAGGTATTTTTACACTGATACTTTTGTTGCATGTTCTGAACTGACAACTTAATAATTTTTTTTAATACATTAAGTTTTAGATCAGACAGTTTATTAATATACAAACATGACTTACCAAGTTTATGCTTACCTAAGTCTTTTAATAGCTCTTCAAACTTATCAAAACCAGGCATTATATAAAGCACTAAGTTTTGTTTTCTAGGAGAGAACGCAATTACTGCACAGTCCCCTTCACGACCACTATCATATTTATAGTGATATTTACCAAAACCAATGATGCTGCCACTCAAGTATGGCTTGTATCCAGACACTTTTTCCAAAATAGACAACAAAGCAATTGAGTCCGATTTTCTGGTTTCATTTTCAATGCACGATATAAAATTAGTGATTTCATCCATATAACTGCTCCATAATTATCGAAAAACCTACCCCCTTCATAAGCTGCTAAGTAATACCTTGCTATAATGTGAAGCGGAACCGAGCAAACGTTAGCCTGCCTGTAATTAATGGCCTTGTTAAGCTGATAATTGCTTCTCCATCAGAACATCAATAATTGTTTCACCTTCAAATACTTCTGATTCAAAACCGTCACCGAACTCAAAACCTTGCTTCGAGTAAAACTTAATAGCTGATTGATTATTATCGAGAACATACAAGCGAATCAGATTAATACACGAAGCTTGTGCTTCATTTTCCATTTGCTTCATGAGTAAGTCACCGACACCTTTACCATAAATGCTAGGACAGAGATAAAGTTTACTCAGATATAGAAAATTTTCATTTTCACGATAGGATAAAAAACCTACAAGCTTATTATTATCTTCTGCAATAATTACTGACTCAGAGCCTCTGTCTAAGGCGCTTAACCATTCAGATTTTCTATCTTCGAGTGTATAGCTATTTATATACCGCTCAGGCATTAATCCCTTAAAAGCAGATTTCCAAGAGTTGACATGAATTAATGCTATTTCCTGACAATCTGCTAACCGAGCTTTCCTTACGTTAAATCCCATATCCTGCCTTTAATCCTAACGCCAATGAAGGGGCTATTATTGTTGTAATAATAAACGAACAAATTGAGAGCAGCCAACAGTTTGTTGTCCGTTTTAGTGACCTGTTATTTACTTGTTAACTCCCAAACCGCAAATTCATTGCCACTAGGTTCAATAAAGTGAAAGCGACGGCCTCCAGGAAATGAAAAAATTGGTGTAGATATTTTTCCTCCTACACCTTCAACAATTTCCTGTGTATTTTCTAAGTCTTCACTTAATAAGACAAGTAATGCCGAGCCTTTACTTGCAACAGAAGTTAAATCAGACTTGTAAAATCCTCCACTTAAACCTTGGTCATAAAAAGATGAATAATCAGGTCCAAAGTCCTCGAATGTCCAATCGAACGCATTTTCAAAAAACTGCTTTGTTGCAGAAATATCTACTGCTGGAAATTCAACATAATTCAGTTTGAGATTTGACGGCATAACTTTTGGCCTCCTTGGCACATAACACCACATTAAGCGGCTTGTAATTATTTGCTAAAATGTCAAGCGAAGCGGAACCGAGCAAACAGTTAGCAATCCCGCTTAATTTACTTGTTAGTTTGTATTATTTCTCAACCAGTTACTAATATAATTGGTTGCGTCTTTAATTGAAACTACCTCCTGAAATATTAAATCTGAGTTATGTCTAACTTTGTTTGCCGCGGTGATATAAATTTCTCTAAAGTGATCTTCGTATTTATCTAAGTAATTGGAGATAGAGCCTATTGAATCTGAATTAGGGTGTTCAGTATGTCTTTTGATAATACGAGCTAGGCATAGCTCCATAGGTTGATCTAATAAAATAACGTAATCAATTAATGACGACATAGAGTCACGCTCTTTACCAAATGGCTCTTCAATAAAAATAAAACGACTACAATTTTTTGAAATTAGACTTTCCAATGAAATAACAAATTTGGGCGTTTGAATTAGAGAAAGGTTAGCACCATTATTTAGCCAGTGCTTCATGTCTTGAGGGTATGTACTTTTATCAGTGTGATCATCAAAAAGTAGAAATGGGCAATAAAACTCGTTAGCTAATTGTTTCACAATTGTGGTTTTACCTGCCCCAGATACACCACTTACTGCAATTACTTTTGTGTTATACATACTATCCTAGTGTGACAAAACTCGGTTGCAAGCTAGCTTTATTTATAACTTAATTTTCTGTTTTTTAAAATACCAAACAGCGATTGGTATTTCTATTGCGCCATAAGTAACAAGTGTAAACCAAAACCAGTTAGTATTTGTGATTAACAAACTGAACTCATGCCCGCTACCCCAATAATTTAAACCAACAACTAAAAATGCAAAGCCAGATGTAAAAAGATCATAAAAAGAAATTTTATTAAAGCTGCTCCCAGCTACTTTAGGATATATAGAGAGATATGCTACTAAAATAATAATTAAGTTTAGTAATATTATTGATAATTCTACTGAGTCCATTTGAACCAGTACTCCTGATAATGTTAACGGTCTTATAATAGGCAAAATTTATTGGCTAAGTTTCGAGGAACGAGCGCTAGTTAGCTGTTCAATTGTCCTTTTTAACAGCATGTTATATGCAAATATCATAAACGAGCCTAAAACATTGTATTATTATTTTTTGATTCCTTTGGAACAGGCTGCCCAACACCCCAATGCTCAACAATTTCCCCCTCTTTCATTCGAAATATATGGATGCCAGCACCACCAAGGGAGTCAGGTGTGTGTTTGACATGAAGATGGAGCCAAACAAGATCACCATCGGAAGCGCTACGCTTAACCGACATCGAAAGTTCTGGGTACTTCTTATATCTGCTTGCAAACAAACTTAATAAAGCTTCTCGCCCCTCCCTTATGTTCGGTGCATGCTCAATAAAGTTTTCGCTATAACATTCATTACGCAAAATATCTATCCGATGCAACGGCTCAAGATCAGGCCTATTTTCGAGGATATCCATACAATACAGAGCCTTCTTTAGATTAGATTCCTCTATAGAAGTTCCTGCGTTTTCTTTCGCATTAAGTTCACCGAGTAAAATTAGCGCCAAAAGCCCAAAAAGTAAGGTTTTATTCGATATTTTTCCAGTATTCATTATTTATCCTATATCAACTACAATCAGAATGTACGCGCATATAACGTCCAAATTACTTAACCGTTTGATTGCCTTCTTATAACTCTTTAACTAAACAATATGTTGTATGGCCTTTTGGATAATCAGGCAACTCACCAAATACTTTGTAACCTAGCTTTTCATAAAAAGGTTTTGCTTGAAAGCTCAGAGTTTCAGTGCGGATATAACCAAAGCCTTTATCTTTAGCAAATTTTTCAGCTGCTGCCATTAAATTACTACCCAGCCCTAAACCTCTGGTTTCTTTCGATAACCAAAGTAGTTCTATAGTACAGTAGTTCCAAAATGCTTTTGCTCTAATGCCTCCTAAGACGATTCCATTGTCGTCTTTAGCGATAACAGCAAAGTTGGTGTCTTTTTCAAAGCCAACTTCATCAGGAAGATAATCTTTGTTATAAGAGCCAATACCTACACTTAATGCTTTAAGGTCTTCTTTCATTGGTGAAGTGGTTACTACGAGATTCATATTTTCCGATATCCGAGAGAGTTATAACGCTTTGCTAAGGGAGCAATTGACTGTTGGAATAACTTGCGCGAAGCGCCAAGCCAATTGAAAATTTTCCCAGTGAGTTTACCAACGAACTTGAGCAACTTGTTATTTGGTAATTTGTTTAATACCTGCCTCAAGCTCGTTATTTAGTATATAAAGTAACTAAAGCCCTGTTTTAATTCAAGGAAAATAGCTTATCAGAACCTTTCACTGAATATGCACGAATGCCTTTGCCATCACAACCTTTAGTTGTTACTAATTTATAAACCTTTATTTTTTATAAGGCCATCTTCTGGCTGGAATTTAAGGTTGGTGCAACCAGTTAGAAGATCGCTGTACATAAACCCAGAGCTCAATACATATTCTTTGCCATATAATTCCGCAAGTACAGGCGAGATAGCGTCCGGTTGCTTGCCTTGTAAACTATTATTTTTTAAAGCGCACTGGTGATTGTCGAGACCTATCTACTTGCAGCTTAAATACATCTGGTCTTGAATAGTGCCCTGCAACATCTAAAGCACGCTTTGAGCTTGATGCTAGTTCAACATCAATATCCACTATAATATAACCCTTTTCTTTAGATAATGGCCCTGCCACAATTTCACCTTTTGGTGATACCACTAGCGAACCTCCTGGGTTAATCCATTCTTCATCCGCGGGGTAGAGTTCATCTATATTAGGAAAATCTTTAGGTAAATCTTTTCTTTCTAATGCGACTCCACAAGACAGAACCCAGCACTTACCTTCCCTAGCAATGTGCTGCATGGTGCCAGCCCACTCTTCACCACTATCGTAGGTTGGTGCAATATATATCTCTATCCCTTGCGAATACAGAGCATACCTTGCCAGCGGCATATAATTTTCCCAGCATATGAGGCAACCGATTCTTCCAACAGGAGTATCAATAACCTTTAAACCATGTCCATCTCCAAAGCCCCATACCATTCGCTCTGGATTGGTGGGCATAAGCTTACGATGATGATTAACAATTTTACCTTTGGTATTAATTGTTATTGCTGAGTTATAAATTGTAGATTGGCTATTCGCATTATCTCGCTCGTTAATCCCACAGACTACGGTAACGCCATTTTTTTTGGCCGCTTCTAGCATTGGTTCGAGATCATCTGATGATAAATCAATTGAATTTTTAAGTAACCTAACATGAAGCTCTTCACTGACTCCCCAGTCACCGCCAGGTCTTAGCCGCCATATCCAAGCAGGATACCCCGGAACAAATGCTTCCGGAAAAACAATAAGTTCCGCTCCTTGCTCTGATACAGAATCAATAATCTTTGCTGCTTTCTTTATGGTATTTTCTTTATCAAGAACATAAGGGGCTTCTTGAACAATTGCTATCTTCTTCATAGTTGATTCCCTTGCGTGACAAATAGAGAGTTAAGCCCCAATTTGTTGGCTAAAATAGGCAGCGAAGGAGCAAAACCAACTCTTATTTGTCCTTTTAAGTGACTTGTTAGCTTTTTTAAAACCTAAATTTAAACCCTAACTACTTCAGGTCGAAGGGAATAAAAAATGTATAAAACCTCACCTTTTTCTCTATCGCCTATATCATTCATTGTTAATGCAGACATTACATCATCAACAGCAGCCATATATTCATGATCACTAATATTCATATGTTGGTGGGCAGTACGCATATCTTTGCCTTCATATATCTGAGGTCCACCACTACCTGAAATAAAGAACTTAGCAACAGTATCTTTTAATTGAATCAGATCACTAGATGCAAATCTTGCTGATATACTGTTATTTTTCGTGTGTAAATCTACAACGTCGTTAGATATATTTCGAATTCCTTGCTCTCCACCTAATCGCTCAAAAAGTGACTTATCCATGATAGTTCTCCTCATAAAATTAAGTACCTTAAGATTAGTTGAGAAAATACGTTAATTCAAAAGCCAGAATACCCCGTAAAAGGTAGCGCCCTGTTGAGCATAATATTGTAGTTGTCTATAATATTTGAGGAACGGAACACTGCCAACTATATCTTGTTCTGATTTAACAGCTTGTTATGTTTTATATATTACAAACTATCAATTTGCTTAAAGTAGCGGTTTAGCGCCAAAATTACGATAGATATTGTTGGTAATAGAACGACACCTATTTTTAGATATAAATCAGAAGTAGTTTCGAACGCTTTGTTACCTAGAATTAAACCAATTCCCATTCCTGCTAGTAAACCAAAAATTGGCAAAAGTATAAGTAATAGTTTTAATGTGGATTTAATACTCGTTTTATTTGAGTGTGTAACGGCTGTATCCAAAGTAGACTCCTATCAAGGAAAACATAATGCCTCATTCAGAGGCTAAAAATAGTTGGTTAAAATAAGTGACGATGGAGCAAAAGCCAACTGTTATTTGTACTACTTGAGTGCCTTGTTAGCTTTAAAATTAACTAGCTCACGGCTAATCGCATTTTTTTCATGTTTAATCAATTTTTGAAGTTCTACTTCACTTAGTAAAGTTTTCGCCTCTAAGTATTCAAAATCTTTATCAGGCATTATCTGATTGAACACCAATTTAGCACGTTCCATATGAAAATCAGAAGTGACTAAAATACAACGAGTTATAGAGTATTTATCTAGTATTGGCTTAGATAGCGTTGCGTCTTCGAGAGTAAAGGAACTAAGAGCTATTTCAATAAATGCTGATGAAGGAATACCATTATCAGTCAAGTACTCTTGCATATATTGCCCATGTGGAATATTCGTTAAATTAAAATGCTCACCGAAACCACCTGTACAGAGTAATTTGAAATCATTTGTTTTATTATATGCAGCGAGTGCCGCTTCAGCTCTTGAAATCGCTATTGATAATAGGTTGCCATGTTTGTCATTAGGAGAACCCAATATCACTATTGCACAACTCATGCCTGAAACTCCATTAAAGCTAACGCCCACTTTAGGGGCTGATAATAGTTTGCTAAAAAGTACTTAGAAGCGAAACCGAGTAAATTGTTAGTAGTCCCGCTTCAAATTCTTGTTAGGCATTTAGGCGGGAACTCAAACCCTAAGCTTCTTTTTTCATAACTCCAGCGAATTCCAATCTACCTTCGAGTTCACGAAAATCTACATTAACAAGCTCCCAGCCCTCCGCTCCAAGTGAACTCAAATAAGCCTCAACATCTTCGCGCTTTCTTCCTTTAAATAGTCCAGCTGTCTCGACATCTCTGCTATCTACAATTTTATATTCAAACTTTTTCATGAGTTCTCAATAACCTATTTATTTGGTCTATGCCTTACGCCCACGTTAATAGGCAAAATATAGTTAGCTAGAATAAGTGACGAATGAGCAAACAGCCAACTGTGTTTTTTCGTTGTTAAACAGCCCTTTATGTTTATTTTAAAATATGCAGTGTTTTGCATAATCTTTGGTTTCCGTAGCTGTCCAATCACCTTTAGACTTTTCTTCCATATCAGAACACCACTCTTCGCTTCCTATTTTGGGAGCACAAGCTGTAAGAACAAAGGTTGCCAATAAAAGAGTAATAACTTTTTTCATTGTATATCCGAATTTAATTAAAAATGATGTAAACATAACACCAACAACAATGGTAAATAATTGGTTGGCTAAAATAAGCGACGCAGGAGCAAAAAGCCGACTATTTATTGTCCCGCTTTAATGCTTTGTTAGCTGTTTTATACTAAGGCTGCTTTTCGAATACCTCCACATCTTTAGGGATTTGATACCAATTTAACTTTTCACACACCCAAACATGAGCGGAAGGTTCAAATATTTGGCTATCTTCGAGATTAATAGGTTTTAGCTTTAATTTAATAGTTGCTGGATCTGCTGGGTTGTAATGGTAGATTCTATTTCCACACGTAGGGCAAAATTTAGCGTGATTTTTATTACCACTATCTGTATCTCTACACCACTCATTTAGATCGCCTTTAAACTCTATAGCTGTCGATGCAACTACTGCTGTAACACTAAACGGGCTAGTTGATAACTTTTGGCACTCGGTGCAGTGGCAAGCTAGAACCATTTTGGGTTTTTCAAACAGCTTATAAGTTAATTGCCCGCATTGACAAGAACCTTTGATTGGAAATTCCATGTTCAATTACTCTCCTATATTCATAAACAACTAACGCCCATGTTAAGGGGCTAAGTAATAGTTGGCTAAAATAGCGAGGCATGAGCACGGCCAACTGTTGCGTGTCACGTTGTATTGCTTGTTATAAGCACCCATCACTTTTTTCACTATGAGACATTGCGCGGTTAAGTGGACCTAACAAAACAGCAAAAAAGCCATTTATAGCATCATCTGAATCCGCTTCGTGTTTGCGCCCTCGAGAGTTATTTTCTCTCTTTCGGTCATGTTCATTTTCAGCGGCACCATGAACAAAGTCACACGATGCATTTGCAGCTTGCCTAGAGGAGCAACCCGATAAAGTAAGTAGTAGGACGATAGATATTATGTGTATTGTATTCACCACAACTCCTTGTGCATATAACGCCCTCGCTAGGGGTAACAATATAGTTGGCTAACATATTGAGCGGAGCGAAAATAGCCAACTGTATTTTGTCCCGCTTGAACAGCTTATTTGCGGCTCACGCTTAGTAGAAGATAGCTAACCAAACCGTTATTTCATCAGATGATGTTTCTATTACTCGGTGCTTTTCATGTGCTTTAATATTTAAGTAATCTCCTTGTTTGAGAGTGACCTTAACACCATTTATAAATTCAATTACACCATAACCAGATAAAACAATAACCCATTCATTATCGTTTTGATCATACCAGCCAGTATCTGGAGAAGTTTGCCCCTTTGATGCTATGCGTTCAACTCTTAGCTTTTCTGTAATGATAATATCTTCAAATATTTCATTTGGTAATTCTGATGGAATATTGCTAAATATATTTGCCAATAGCTGAACCCTTTTAAATCACATAACGGCAAATAACAGTCTTAAAGTTTTTTGTTAAGATTTTGAGGAACGAAAAACAACAAACTGTTTTAGCTCCTTGTTTATTTTCTTGTTAAAGCTCTATTGAATTAGAATACTGTTTTTCTTTTAAATATAAATAAAGAGGCAAGCCAAATGACACCCCAACACTTAGAGTTCCAAGAACTGCTAACCAGTGGTATTTAACCTTATTTCTTTTACCGTCTACAACAATAAATATTAATAAAACTAAAGCCGCAACTAAAACATCAAGCCAAGAAAAAATGCTAATTGGATTTACAATTGCTGCATTAAATAAAGCGATAAAATCTAAACCATTGTTTATTACCCAAGGTATAAATGCACCAAAAGGAATAACAATACCAAGCACAGTTAACAATAAATATAATTTTGTCAAAGCTTCCCCCTGATGAGTTCAACACTGTGCCCTAACGCCCCATTAGGAGCAATAATATTGTTGACTAAAATATTGAGTGGAGCGAAAACAGCCAACTGTATTTATTCCTGATTTAACACATTGTTATACATGCATTTAATCATGCTGTCGAGGTTTAGTACTACTTAACAATATTAAACTTAAACCTATTAAGGGGATATTAGTTGTTACTGGGTTAAACGCGCCAACTAATAATTGTGGTTGTAAGATAGCCACAAATAACAACAAACCAGTTAAGCCCATAATATTTAGAATAACAACGATGCGACTCTTATAAAATGCGATAAATGTTAAGCCAAAGAGGAGTTCACCAATACCAGCAGATTTAGTGATTAAATAGGAAATTTCTTCAGAAAAACCAAGGCTAGCTGTCATTGCTTTTTCTAGGGGAGCAATATGTAGCAACTTAGGGAATATTCCATGATACAGCCAACTCATACCAATTATGAATCTAGCAATTTGATCAGACGACACCTGACACTTCCTTGTATGTGTAACGCCGCGTTAAGCGGACAAAAATTGTGTGGAGCGTAGCGAAACGTCACCCACTGTTTTTTGTTCCATTTAAACGCCCTACTATATGTTTACTCAAGTACTGGACGAAAGAAACTACGTTCATAACTTAAAATACATTTAGTCGTTTCAGCAAATTTAAAAGCTTCAATACACTCGGAATCAGATAATGAATCAATTCGATATTGTTCATAACTTGCCAAACTTTCGAAGGAAAACAAAGCTAAAGCCTTATTATTTGCACCTTCAGAAGGTAAGAAATAACCATGATGCTGACCGCCAAATTTATTAACTAAAGGAATCCAAAGCTTAGCGTAATGTTCAAACTCTTTAAGCTTGTAAGGATCAATTACATAGTTCAAATAACAAGTTACCAAGATAACACTCCATCAAATATGAAATAATGTATAACGCCCACAGCAGCGTCCCAGCTTTCTGACTGACTGTGCATGTTAAATGATTTGTCCAAGCTGTTTTTCCAAGTAATAGCGTTGATGCTTGCCAGAGTATCCGTTAAGCTCTCCAAAAACAGAATAGCCAAGCTTCTGGTAAAAACTTAATGCTTGAAAGCTTAAGGTATCTAGACTTGAACCCGTGCATCCCCTCTTGATTGCTTCCTCTTCAGCTGCAGCAATCAGCTTAGATCCTAACTGATTTTTACGCTCGGATTCATTCACCCACAAATAGTCGATGTGTAGCCAGTTCCAATATGTTTTTCCAGTCAAGCCAGCGACAATATCACCTTCGGAATCGCGAAAATAAGCCGATAAAGGGTTAATGTCCTTCTCAGCAAATTGAAGGTTATACTCCCGCAATTTATTTGCGACAAACTCATCGTCACTAGCGACTGGATAATTAGTAATTTCAAGGTTCATATGTTTATTCATTTAACACCTTACTAAGCGGCGCGAAATAGTTGGCTAAAATGTGAAGCGGAGCGGAACTAGCCAACTGTTATTTGTCCCGCTTGAACAGCTTTTATGTGTTTGAATTACTCATCTAAAATGGTGTTAAAGCCGCCATAAATTAAACGCTTACCATCAAAAGGCATTGGGTTGTTATCTGGGTGCATTCTCGGATCTTCCATCAATGCTTTCCAACCAGCATCACGATCCTTTTTTGAAGGCCATGTAACCCAAGAAAAAACTATTGATTCATTCGTTTCTCGTTTTACGGACATTGGGAATGAAGTTATTTCACCTTCGGGAACGTCATCTTCCCAAGTTTCTACTATTTTCAATGCTCCATATTCTTTGAATACTACGGCAGAAATTTTTGCATGTTCAATGTACTTTTCTTTATTCATGGTGGGTACAGCTGCAACAAATCCATCTACATAATTCATTTTAATATCCTTAATTAGTTATAAAAAACTATATTTGCATATAAAACACATAACGCCCAAATCACGCGACGTTAAGTGGCTGATAATAGTTGGCTAAAGTGTGTAACGAAGCGGAACCGAGCCAACTATTGCGTGTCCCTTTTTATTGCCCTGTTAGTTTCTGATTATAAAAGCATTACAGAAGCAATAAGTTACCATGTTCCTATGCCTTACGGAAGAATCAAAAAGCTTTCCTGCACTACGGACCAAAGCCCGAGCACTGAGCCTTAGAAACTAAAGCTAATTTAAGCTTATAAACGTGAAAGACGGAAACTGGATTGGGCAAAAAAGAAGAGTAAAATAAACTGCACTTCCATTGCCAAACCAAAGATCGAACCAGACACGAAACTACGTGTTAAGCACTAAACTAGCCAATAAATAATACCGATTTTGTGCGGGCAACTAACGTCCTGTAAAGGGGGAACTGCAGTGTCCCTGGTTATTTTCTTGTTATATTACAAATGCAACGATAATTGCCGTTACCGCTAATATACTGTACTCCGGCGTTCCAGTTGGTACTTTGGAAATCAATAAAAAACAAACAAAAGCCAACGCAAATAATATAGCACTACCAACGAATACCCCAATTAATGAATGCCCCATAAGTAAGCCAACAATGGCTAAAGGAATACTAAACAATAAGGCTGAAAAGTAAGGTTCCTTCTTCACCAAATATAATTTATATGAAAGAGCTAACATCAAAAGTTTGATAATGAAAAAGAGCATGAATATACCTTGTAATATAGCGCCCGTTTAATGGGAAAATAGTAGTTTGCTAAGAAGGTTCAGCGAAGCGAAACACAGCAAACTGTTATGTGTCCGTTCTTAATGCGCTTGTTATGACTGCAATCTTAGCCAAGCAAGTGCACTAGTTTTATTGTCAAAGTTCTTAGTGTTTTGCGATTTTCTCGCTGGTGTTCTACTTTCTAGAATAGATAAATGCATCGATGAATTAATGACTAAAGCTTTGGCGATCATATTCTGACTATTTAACCAGATATTACATTCGTTAATTTTATCAAAAACATCAGGGGTTCCACCTTCGGATAAGGTATAGTCAAACAGCAATTTAAATTCTTTTTGATTAAAACTTTCAATGGTTGACTCTAATTCTTCAATTGTTTTAACCATCCCTTCTTTGTTATACGCGCCAACAGCTTTAACTGTAATTATGTTGCCATCAACTGAAATATAACTTTTACCATGCTCAGGTGTTACATTCATAATTTATCTCCGAAGTCATAACGCCCATTTAAGAGGCTAAATATAGTTGGCTAAAATAGGTAAACGTAGTGAACAAAAAGCCAACGGAAATTTGCCCGACTTGAAACCCCTTGTTATGTCGTTAACTCTAATGTCATTAATTTGGGATAATCCCCATAACTCGGACAAATTAACACATTAGGTATAACTATAAATCCAAACTTAGCCCAAAATATATCAGATCCTTGAACAGCGACCAAAAGTATTTTAGCGAAGCCCTGTGATTTGGCTTTATCTATTAAGTTAGTTACTAAGTTCTTAGCTATACCTTTACCTCTGGCCTCTTGATCTAAAGCCAAATCATGTAAATATAGATTTATGCTATCAGTAATCTGGGTTTTTTCATGTAACTTAGGTGGTACTTCACTCGCCCATGGATGGGCTAATAGATAAGCCAAGATCTTATTGTCATTATTTAAGTAAACAGAACAAGTATTGGGGGATGAAATCCACTTACTTTTAAGTACATTTATATCTTCAGGTAAAATATCGGTATAAGCCTCTTCTTGAATTTTTAGAATACTATTCCATGAATTTTCTGAAATTAAGCTAATAGACATAATTAATCTCCTGAGACATAACGCCCAAAGAACAGGCTAAGTAATGGTTGGCTAAAGTTGAGTAGCGAAACGTAGCCAGCCATTACGTGTCCTTGTTTATTTTATTGTTATTTTTTGATTAACTCATACGCTTAACT
>Ga0209292_1005382_pt1 | contig 13052 bp, 13 predicted proteins | sample GOMGulsemesocosm_2_FD_184634 | JGI IMG/M metagenome (GOLD analysis project Ga0209292, IMG submission 184634) | Methane-oxidizing microbial communities from mesocosms in the Gulf of Mexico - GOM9C Gulf of Mexico (SPAdes) (version 2) | ecosystem: Environmental > Aquatic > Marine > Cold seeps...
GAAGCTTAACGCCGTGTAGCGGATCATTACTATTATTCATAGTCTACTTAAATTAAAAAATGGCATTGTACCAAGTTTCCTAAATATTGACAGACTTATGCGTTTAACTCAGGTAAAAGTACACTAAGAACTTTATGGAAAAGTTAATGTCCCCATTAATAAAGGAGAATAATCATGTTTTCTTTAACCGTTTATAAACCAAGGGAGCCTTGGAACAAAAATAAAATTGTTCGGCAAAAACTACCACTTCATCGACAACCAATTTGGGCAATTCGAATCAGAGTAGAACTAGTTATGGTACATTAGCTAGCGATTATTATTTTCTTGCAATTTGTGAAGTTCTTTGTAATTTTATCACGACTTATGATGAAAAATATTCGATAAATTTATAGCAATCTAACTACAGTGGTCAAAACTACTGAATAAGAATTCTTACTTTATTTGAAAATCACACATGTGTAGTACTTAAAAGTTGATACTAAGTATATTCTATTATTGCTCACACCTAAGCCATTACCTAAAAAATCAGTACAATGTGCAGTAATTCCCCAATCAGCGCTTTCTCCTCCTTCATGTGTTCCTCCAAACTTCAGTACCTTCACTAAATCTCAAAAATGAATAATACAGTGGATATAACAATTGCTACACTTTGTTACAGATGATGGATCCTGTTACGTCTCTTTACCCTTTGTATCTGCATAATGAACCCAACTTCAACAACGTAGATACAAAATTATGAACAACTTATCGTTAAAAAAATCACTTATCCCATGTTTATCGCTAACCGTACTTATTATTGCTGGCTCAAGTTTTTCTTCTTCCAGTTGCGCTAACGATATTACATTTGATGTCAGAAACAAAATATCGAAGATCGATAATGAAGAAAATTATTTCGAAATGGGAGTCATGTATGCAGTGCGTGACGAGCCTACTTTTTCTACTAAAAACAGCAGGTATTCCAATACAAGCCTGTTCATCAATGGCAACTATAACTGGAAAAATATATTTATTGAAAGCTATAGTGAAAGTGGTCATGGAGCTGTGCTAGGCTATAACGCTTTTAATAACGATCGCTGGTCATTCGACTTGATAGCGACCACTGATTGGGGGAAAAGTAGCTTTGAACATAGTGGACGATTCTCTAACGATAGTAGTGCCTTTACGATAGGTGGTCGATTGTCGGGTTATTTAGGCGATAATATGGTGCAATTTACCGTCAATCAGGATGCAACAGGCGATCATGATGGTACGACAGTTTCTGCATTAATAGGGCGAAACTGGCAAGTTGGAGACTGGAATTTTCACGGTCTTGTCGGAGCTGAATATGCCTCCGCTAAGCTCAATGATTATTATGTTGGTGTCTCTGAAGAACAAGCCGCATCAACTCGTTTCGATGCTTATGACGCGGGGGCTAGTTTGAGCTTTAGCGCTGAAGTAGGGGTTACTTATTCTTTCGCAGAAGACTGGCAGTTTAGAGCGACTGCTCGAGCAGTAACTCGAGACGATGAACTTATTAACAGTCCTAAATATAAACATATGGATAATTTAGCGACATCAGTGCGTACCAGCATTAGCTATGTATTCTAGGTTTGAGAAATAATATGGCTGATCTTATATCATCATTAAAATTAGCCATTCGTTTGTGTGGGGTAGCTGGGGGATCAAAATCCTATGGCGCTTAGTGCCCCAAGCCGTCATGGAATGATTAAATTTATGTCAGCTGTTAATCGGAATGTTCTGTGGCGATTAGTCAGAAACAGACATCTTGAATACGTCTTAAATATGTTAAAGCAATCTGTTAGAATAGTGGGCTATCGATTAAAGAATACCGAGACAGCATGTCAGAATTTAAAGAATTTTCACTTTTAGAGTCAATTATTGACCGCGTTGCTCTAAAAGGCTATACACAGCCCACTCCAATCCAAAAAGAATGCATCCCAGTTCTTATTAAGGGCAATGACCTTCTTGGCATCGCGCAAACGGGAACTGGAAAAACTGCGGCTTTTTCATTACCTATCATCAATAATTTTGGTCGAAATAAAATTGATATCAAAGCCAAGAGTACGCGTTCGCTAATACTAACACCCACCCGTGAGCTTGCTTCACAAATAATGCAAAACATTGATGACTACTCTGACGGTTTAGGGCTTAAAACAAAGGTTGTTTATGGTGGTGTAGGAAGACAAGCTCAAGTTGACGCTATCGAACTTGGACTTGATATTTTAGTGGCCACCCCTGGCAGGTTATTGGATTTAATTGAAACGGGCGATATAAATTTTGAGGCGTTAGAAGTCTTTGTATTAGATGAAGCAGATACCATGCTTGATATGGGGTTCTTTAACGATGTTCAATCCATTATATCTCAACTGCCAAAGAAGCGGCAAACATTACTATTTTCAGCGACTATGCCTGCTGAAATAGAGATACTTGCGACAGCCATATTAACAGAGCCAACAAAAATTCAAATTGCGGCACAAATGGTTACTATCGACTTAGTTAATCAAAGTGTATACCAGCTTGATAAATCGAATAAAGTAGCTGCGCTATTTAACATTCTGACAAAGCCTGACTATGAAAGAGTGCTTATCTTTTGCAAAACAAAGTATGGCGCTGACATTATTGTTAAAGCACTAGAAGATGCATCAATAACTGCTGCTAGCCTTCACAGTGGTAAAACACAAGCAATGAGAGAAGAAGCGTTACAAAACTTTAAAGATGCTAATTTAAGAGTGTTAGTTGCAACTGATGTTGCTGCTCGTGGCATTGATGTTAATAATATTAATTTAGTCATTAACTACAACCTTCCTGAAGATCCAAGAAACTACATACACCGTATAGGGCGAACGGCTCGCGCCGGTAAAAATGGCATGGCCATTTCATTTGCTGTAGAAAATGATAGAAGGCAATTAACTACTATTGAAAATAGCATAGGACAAGTCATTCCTGTTGTTATAGAACAGCCTTTCCATAAAGAGTTTTCAAAAGCGCCTATACAAGCCAAGAAAAAGAAACAGGTAAAAAAAACAGGTAAAAAACCAAATAGAACAAGATCAAAGAGAAAATAAGAGTAGGCATAAATTAGCCAACTACAGGTTTTATCTCGACTAAAAAATTACCACATCTTATTCGACGCTAACTGTGCTTTTCTTTGTGGAGAGATAAGCACAGCCAATTGGTATTATTTATTGATGAGCAACGAGTGAGTCATGGACGGTGAATGAAGTGATCGCCCGTTGTCGCTTTACTAATATCGGTGACAAATAATTACGGTTTTTATGCTAACTATTGGCACATTCGATACCTTTCCAATAGGCTAAATCAGCATGGAAAAGGTATTCTTTGATAAGATAGCTGACCATGTAGAATTTTAATAAAGGGACTTATCTCTGCGTTTTACTCGAAAAAGCATATTTTATTTTGATCTAAATCTCTTACGTATCCAGAAAAACGAGGACCTTTTTGATTTGGCACGCCCTCACATTTGCCACCCAATTCAATAGCCTTTTTATGAAGTCGTTTTACTTCTTCCGCAGATCCAACATCAAAACCAATCATTGTGCCATTTCCATGAGTTGCAGGCTCTTCATCAAAGGGGATGGCTATTGCAAATGCAAAATTTTCAAATTGCCAGAAGGTCATTCTTTCTGTTTCTAAGACTTGGTTAGTTGCTGTTTGTTCGAAAAGTGAATTATAGAATTTAACTGCAGCTTCCATGTTGTTTGTTCCAAGAACGGTATAGCTCATTTGCATAATTTAATATCTCCTACGTTTAAGCGTTTTATTGTTGGACAGGATTAACAAGTCAAAGTATATCCACGTAAATAATTTCAGGAAATACCTGTAATTGTATAGCGGCTATTTATAAATGCATGGGCAGTTAATTTTATAAAGACAGAAAATGTTTTTATTCACCTAGTTCAGCGGCTAAATAATCAAAGACAACGCGTAATTTACGGCTAGTTTTTAATTCTCTATGTGCAACCAACCAAGTTTCTTTTTCAAAAGCCGGAAATGCTGGTAAAACTCTTTCAACTAAAGGCTCTGCATCGCCTATATCCGACATCATAAAACCAATGCCAGTGCCATGTTTAACCATTTCCCATTGTACGAGATGATTGGCAATAATTACGGGGAAATTACTTAAATTCAGATCAAAGCCAAATTTCTTAAGATACGAGATAACACTGCTTGAACGGTCAGCCCCGAGAAATACAGCGTTATTTAAATCTTCAGGAGACTGTCGTTCATCAAGGTTTCGTATATAATTTTTAGAAGCGTATAGGTGACCTGAAGTATTCTGAACTCGTTTTGCGATAAGTTCTTGCTGTGTAGGCCTATAATTACGGATTGCAATATCAGCTTCACGACGCGATAAATCGCTGGTATCGTTTGAAGCAATTATTTCTATTTCAATTTTTGGCCATTGGTTACGTAACTTTTCTATTATAGGGGGAAGAACAAAGGCCGAAATCATTTCTGTAGCACTTATACAAACGATCCCTTCAACTGCCTCTGCATGACCCGACGCCAATCGTGATAAATTAGCTGCAGCGTCTCCCATCGTTTTTACTTGAGCCATCAAATCCGCACCACTTTGTGTAAGTACTAAACCTGAATTTGTCCTTTCAAACAATGAAACACCTAGTTCTGCTTCCAGCGCAGACACTTGACGGCCAACTGTCGGTTGTGTCATATCTAGTGCTCGAGCAGCAGCTGATAAGGAGCCTTCTTCCGCAGTAACAAGGAATGCCCGTGCTTGATTCCAATCGAACTTGATAGCGCGTCTATCCATGCAATATGTATATCCTATGTGTGATTTTGAATAACGTTCCGCAAATATTCTGAGATATTATCAGTGTTGGCGTCAATATACGACTACCACTAAGCGAAGTGTAGATTCAAAATTTAAGACATTAGGTTTGTTGACTAAAGTACTAATTACACTATTTCTAAAGAAAACGCTTTAAGTATTATTATTGTGAGGGCGTTATGGTTCTATTTCACTTTGAGGGAAAGCGGTATATGAAATTCTTCCAATGTCAGGTACCACTAGGGTAACAGGCATAAAGGTCGGATTTGTTGTTCTCATTACTAGAGGTGCTGTGTGGTAATAGTTAGCGCATTAAAAATGTTTAAAGAACTTCCTCTTTACCGTAAAGTGGACATGAATATTGAACGCATTTATAGCCTTATTCCCACAATTAAGGCAACGTATGGTTTAGCAAAAAATGAAACGCGAGCCACATACTAAGGATTGGTATTTTGTTAAGTTACTTTTGATAATTTCACTATTTGCTACATACAGTTACTGAATCTATAATAGATATTATCAATACTATAAAAACCTAAATCTAGATGTTTATACGGATCATTTTCGCAATCATATCTGCCTCAGTCTCTCTTAATTCTTTAGCTCAAGAATCAATTATGCTTGCGGTTGAAAATAGCTGGCCTCCTTATGCAAATGAGAAAGGAGATGGTATTTCTAAAGAAATTATTAAAAGAGCGTATAACTCAGTAAATGTTAAAGTAGAGTTTATTGTTGCCCCTTATGCCAGAGCCGTATTAATGGCAGAGAATGGTGAGGTGGACGGTGTCTTTAATGTAACTAAACAAAAAAGTACCCTTGATATGTTAAATTTTGGAAAAACTCCAATTTTACAAGTTAGCGCATCTTTTTATTATCACAAAAATTCAGAAATGAATTTCAATTCAGTAAATGATATACCTGAAGAGGCTTCTGTTGGGGTAATAATAGGGTATGAATATGGTGATGATTACCAGAAAAATAAAGACAGATTTATTAACGTTCAAGTATCTAAGCAAGAACAACTCATTAAGCTCTTAATGAGTAAACGCATAGATATGGCAATAATGTTTGATGATGTTGCCAAAGCTAAGTTACGTAAAATGGGACTTATTCAGCACGACATTAAAAAAGGGGAAGTTAACCACATAAGTGATATTTACGTGGCCTTTAGTAAAAAGAAGAATACTAGAATTGCTATGAAGTTACTTGACCAAGGCTTAGTTAATATAAAAAGTAATTAAATACCACCTAATATAGGCTCTAAGTTGCCATTTAGAAATCAAATATCAACAGCAGCTTTGATACGACAACGTTAGCCTTGGCTTACCTAAAAACAAATAAACCCTTATAGCGGAAGCTCCCCACAGATATAAATATGTATTATTTGATTATAAACGTCTAATAGCTTGTCGCGAAAAAAGGCCTCCGAAATGGCTATAGATAATTTAAATAGCTAATCCGTAGAATTCTCAAACAATGAACTGCCATAAACCACAGATAGTAAAAATGTCCTTATAGTCTCAATCAATTCACTCGATTAATAGTAATGAAATCAGAATAAGGCGATCTTTACTAATGAACATTAATTCCAAATACTTTAACTAAATAGGCAACCGAAATCTCAGAGCGTCCGTCTAATCTGTTTTAAACTAACCAAAAAGCTAAAGTAACATTTTGAACACAGCTTTAATTTTTCTCTTAGGGAATACCAATGAAACAAATAAAAAGTCGGTCCAAATCAACCTACATACTTTCGATATTATTAATGATCAGTACGAGTTATAGCATAGCAAGTACTGACAAAAAAATAACAACACCAAAAGCATCGAATGAATTATTGATTAGCAAGACAGACGAAATAATTAAACAGTATACCGACCCCAACTGGTTTTCTGGCAGCGTGGTGATATTTAAAGATGACAAGGTTATTTATGATAAGAGCTTTGGTTTGGCGGATATTAAGAATAAAGTAAAAAATACTTCTGCAACCAAAACTAGAATTGGTTCGATCAACAAACATTTTACTGAAACGTTAATCATGCAGAAAGTTCAGTCTGGAAAAATATCGTTAGATGATAGTTTAGCAAAATTCGAATTGGGTTTTCCGAATGACATTGCGAAAAAAATAACGGTACGTCATTTATTGAAACATACTTCAGGTTTTGCTGACATATTTAATAATGATTATTTTAGAACATACAAATCACTAAAAACTATTAATGACAAACTACCGTTATTAATAGACAAGCCTTTAATTTCTGAGCCCGGCGAAAAATTCAACTATTCAAATTATGGTTATATTGTTTTAGGTGCAGTATTAGAAAAACTTGAACAAAAGAGCTTTCAACAAATAATTAATGAAAATATTTTAAATGTGATTAAAGCTAATAATACTCAGTACGCATTGACTGAAAACGTTAAAAATAAAGCGAAGAGCTATCAATTCACTCCAATGGGGGAAAAAATAGATAGAACAAGTCGACTGGAAAATTTAACGCCCGATGGTGGAATGTACTCAACGCCGTACGACCTAGCACTTTTCTATTCAAAATTGTTTTATAGTAATCAGTTGCTTAGTGATCAATCCAAAGCAATTATGAAAAGTAATTATAAAGAGTCTATCAAACCATGGACTGAATTCTTGGGCAGTGATAAGACTAAAGTGGCCTACTATGGTGGAGGACCCGGAGTAAGTGCCGCTGTAGAGGTATTAATAAAAGATAAGTTTATGGTGATCGCTTTAGCCAATACTGATGGTGTGGTAGCAGAGCGTATTACCCAAAGAGTAATTGAAGTTCATCAAGGCAAACAATATAAAAAGGTGATGTTACCGCTAGGATTATTTGCAATAAAATTATTAGAGAAAAAAGGGGATGCTTACTTTGTAGAAAATGCTAAACGTGAGTTCTCTCAAGCAGGATATGATGATTTTACAGCTAGGCCTTTAAAGTTAACCACAAGACCATTAAACAAATTAGGTTATGCGCTAATTAATAAAAATCAACTCGACCAAGCGATTAGTATTTTTATTGTCAATAATAAAATATTCCCACAAGATCCGAATACTTTTGATAGCTTGGCAGATGCATATGAAAAAGCAGGAAACAACCCCCAAGCTTTATTGAACTATCAAAAAGCACTTTCCTTAGATTCTGGTTTTGAATCCGCTAAGCAGGCTGTTTTGCGATTAAAGCAATAATATAATTCGTGAGTGCTGCAAATAGCAAAACTTTTTGTAGCACCACAGGTTTTCAAATATGCGCCTCATAGGCTCAATTTAATTTATATCTTATTAGGCAACCGATTTATCATTTAGCACGTCTAATTTACTAAAACTTATTAAACACAATTGGAGTAATAAAATGAACACTGTTTTAATTTATCTTATTTCGTTAATCGCTTTATGGCTGGTCATTAGAAGTATCAATATTCACCTAAAACAGCAGAAGCTGATCAAAGTCAGGCAGATGTTACATACAGAGCGAGTAAAGAGTCTTGAAACTGACGCAGAGCCCATTGATATTAACTTTGAACTAGAAACAATGGCTCAGATGATGAGTCATTCCGTAACAACCTCTACAACCTTTATGAGAATTTGGCACCAAGTAAGTTTTAGGTTAGGCGTATTTTTTATTGCACTCAGTGCGGTTGGGTTAACTTTTATATTGATTGCACTTATAACGCAGGTTGAGATCAGACATGGAATGGTTCCCATGTCCTTAGTTCCTTTATTGCTTGGTATTCCACTGCTGGTTACTAACTATTTCAGTAAGAAATACTTAAAGTAATTATGTCTGATAAAGTCGTACAAGACACTGATGCACTATTGATCGTCGAGTTTATTGAATCAAGTAATGATGATACTTTCTCACGACTGCTAAGCCGTCATCAGTCGTCGATAAGAAATATTGTGATTGCTACTCTAGGTATTCATTTTAGAAGTGAAGTTGATGATGCTTGCCAAGAAATCTATATAAAACTTTACGAAAGGGCTAATAGCTATACTGGAAAAAGTAAGTTTAGTACTTGGTTATATCGGTTGGTAAAAAATAGTGCGATTGATTACCAGCGTAAACATTCACGTCATCTTGCAACCCATGCCTACGAAGATGAGGAAATGATTGATTGGACGACTTCCAATGAAGGAGTTAGCGAGTCAGTTAATAGGTCAATTAATGAATTTGTAGAGCAACTCCCACTTCAATATCGAACGGTCATTTATATGCATTACTGGCAAGGAAAAACAACGATGGAAGTATCGAAACATTTATTAATTACACAAGGAACGATAAAGAGTTACTTACATCGGATCAGAAAACAAATTGCAATCATCATCAAAGATAATCATCAATAATCATTTGCTGAGCACTAAGTTATTCTTAGAGGGGTCTCATTAATTTTATTTCAGCATAATGGTCCGTTTAAAACTTAAATAGCAATAACAATAGCAGCTAAGGCTTAAAACGGTCACACAACTGAGGATGAAATATTGTGTTAAAAATGAGTTTAAACATCTTACCATAGGTAAGTTTTTAGCTAAACCAAACTGAAGGAGATTACTTATTGTATTGATAATGTTAAATATTTTGTCATTCAGCTAAAGGTTAGGTAAAAATCAGTACATTATCAGGTATTTTAATTTCGATTCATTTACATTGTGCTTATCTATTTTTTAGAGAGCGATCTTTAATTGAAACATGCTGTGATAACTATCTTAAAAACATCTGAAGAATAAATTGATGAATATGCGAAAGCGTTTGATCCTAGTGCTTCTATTCAACTGACGAAAGAAAACTTTATTTAAAACGTGGCGTTTGAAACCGTGAACTCTGATTGAATTTGTCGGATTACAAGGTTGATTTAGCAGGATTAAATAAATAATCGACTGAATTTACTCAGGTCTAACTTATGTTCATCAAGGTCAGGTTGTTTGTAAAACAATTAACACCTATAGAACAATAATAAAGGGAATAAATACAAATGTTAAAACAAACCGCTCTAACAGTAATGTTATTGGTATTATTTTTTCAATCAATTGCATTTGCTAATACGGCTAAAAACGTACCAATTACAGTAGGTGAATTATTCACTCTACCGTCATCTTGCCCAAGGTTTTTATAAATAGAGTTAGTATCTTCTTTGAGATAGCTGGCAACTTTAATCTATGAGAAAAAGCATTTCTATTTGTACCAATTGCTTTTAAAGGTGTTTAAACCTTGAATCAAACCCCAATGAAATAACTAATAAATAAGTTTGATCATAAGTTAAATTAATTTGCTTATAAATTTCAACATCTGTGATGCACAATTTAATAATAGCATTTAAATATTGTTCAATAACAATACGAACTTTAATTACCATGCCTAAATCATCTTCATGATCTAATGATTCTAAAAGTTGAGATTTGAAACTCATCACCATAGTTTCGGGTCATCAAGGTATTAATCCATGTGATGGATTAGTCAGGGGTTATGATAAAAAAGTGATACATACAATCGCTAACAAAAACAAATGAGCACTGTCATTGATTATCAATCTGCGCGACCTTTTAAAATAGCAAAAATAACTTCTAAGCCCAATACCAATATTCCCATATAAAGAGCAAAAGAGAGCATGTAGACAAAAATAGTGTAAATCCATGATTTCTCGTACATCACTTTTAGCGCAATGAGTGGATAACAAATAAAATAAGCCCAAAAAGGATATTGTAACCATGACAAAAATTCGTACTTATTCTCATATTGCTCCATTGGAAAAATAATTATAAACATCAAATAGATAAAAGAATGTAAATGTAAAGAAAATATCAAATTACCAACATAAAAACTGTTTTTATAAAACACTTGAATCAAGGCAGCATAAACAGGAAGCATAAAAAACATCAACTTGGGCAATTTACCTAACGTGCCCGTAGGAAATAAGAAAAATGCAATTCGAATGCTACTTTGTTCGTTTATTGATGAATGGATCAGAGCGATCATGACAAAGAAAATCAAATTGATCACCAAATACATACGTAAAGGTGGTGTATAAGATACTCGACGACCCTTAATAAATTCTTTCGACAATAGACCTGGAGAAAATATTAACTTTTTAATAGTATTAGCTAATCGGCCATCTACATCAAGGATCTCATGTAAGACCTGAGAGGCAGTTTGCGTAAATGGCTGAGTAAGACTTAGCTTAGACTGACTACAATTTGGACAGTACTTGTTTTCTGGCTTTAGTAATGTTTGACAATTAAGGCAATGGCTCATACATTTATTAACTCAACTAACGTAGTGATGTTCATTATATCTTTAGCTCTGCAAATCAGCGTTTCATTTAAGATGCTTAACACGGGATTTTTCAGAATACCCTGCAATTTTTTTAATAATAGTCAACCATATTCCTCCTTTGTCTCAGCCTAATAATAGATTAATAAACCTACAGAGTATTTATGGTTATTTCAATATATTTTTATATGAGATACTCATCAACAACAAGTTAATTCTTTATCCAGATAAGCCAATATAATGACATGGAGTTAGTAATTCAAATGTTACTGCACGGCGATACTTACACAGCATATCATTCAGTTATTAATCTAAATATTTGCTAGTTTGAAACAGTACTGTTTCTTCAGACTTTAGCCAATATTTAACAAGGGTATGACCATCATCATTTATGATGTAATAAATATACATAAGCCCTATCTTTAGAGGTGGCTGGCTAGGATCTGTTTGTGTATCAATAACGCCTTGCTAAGGAGCAATTAACGAATAGAGTGAACTTAAGCAACTTATTAATATCACTTATGGCCGTTTATTTTATAGAAAACCTATGACGATTCTATTAGACCACGTCAAGCCTTGAAGCGGACGTTAGAATTATTCAGTTACTAACGTCTCCAATGCGAACTAAGTTTGCATTAGGAATTTAATGGTGAATGACACCTAGGCTGGCGCAGGAGCTCGTTAGGGGAGTAACACATGCCATATATCCTGCAAACTCATTATGCCGTTTAAATTGGATTTTTAAACGTACACCTTTCATTGGCATTAATTTTTATAGATGTTTTTAACCCGCATCATAGGCATTGGGTTGAGCGGGTTACGACCAAGTTGAACCATAGTAAACCGGATTAACGTTTTATGAAATCCTGCATTGGGTATTGCATTTCGTACCTCCTTGATAAAAGCTTTGTCGATACGATTTTTAACTAGACCCAATGAAAAATCAATTAAATCAGCGTTTCTAAATACCTCTGCTAACTTTTCATACGGTCCTTTATAAGCAAAGAGTAAATGATGCATATCAATGATGATTTGAATTTCTTCTTTCCAGCCCTCTAATCCTTCATGTTCAAGATATTGATGACAATCTTGATATGATGGAACTAAATAGTCCACTCTATTATGGGTCCATAATGCTATATCATGAAAGGCAGCAGCAATTTGTATTTTTTTACTATCTTCCGCTGTGATATCTGGCATTAAATAATGGCAAAAATTTAGCATTCGGGTGACATGGTTACGATAGCCAGTAAAGTCTCTTTTTATTATATGTTTATACGTTTCTAAAATTTCATCTACAAGTGAATAGCTCATTACAACATTCATGTTCATACCTCTATTATTTCAATGAAGTAAGCTTAAAGACTTTAAATTAGGGTTATAATGGTTAAAATGACATATAACATTACTTTTAGGCCAGTCGAGTATGATCAACGTAGTAATAGTGGTTTACAATGGAATTAGCATGTTTCATTTATCTGTTCCTACAGCTATCTTCAACGATGCCTCATTAAGCAATGATAAATTATTTGACGTAAAAGTATGTGCTGAACAGAAAGGGCCATTAAGTTTCGCTAATGGTCTGAGTTTCATTGTTGAAGAGGATATTTCAATTATCCAGCATGCTGATATTGTTATCTTCCCCAGTTGGGAACCTGAAATTCCACCTAATGCAAGGCTCATCAAACTCATAACTAACCTATCTAAAAGTAATAAAATGATAGTTGGCTTGTGTTTGGGGGCTTATGCGCTTGGCTATTCAGGTTTATTAAATAAAAAGCGTGCAACAACTCACTGGAAAATGAGCGAAGACTTTCCATTAAAATTTCCTCAAGTCTATTTTGAAAGTAACCCATTATTTATCGTACAAGAAAATATTATTACCTCTGCAGGAAGCGCAGCTGCGATAGACTGTTGTTTATATATCGTTAAATATTTCTATGGTACAAAGAAAGCAAACCGCATAG
>Ga0209292_1005383_pt1 | contig 13049 bp, 16 predicted proteins | sample GOMGulsemesocosm_2_FD_184634 | JGI IMG/M metagenome (GOLD analysis project Ga0209292, IMG submission 184634) | Methane-oxidizing microbial communities from mesocosms in the Gulf of Mexico - GOM9C Gulf of Mexico (SPAdes) (version 2) | ecosystem: Environmental > Aquatic > Marine > Cold seeps...
TGGATAATCACCTTCCTACTACTGAAATAACTCAATAAACAAAAACCATATAGACTGTGCCTAGCGGCTCAGTCCAACAGGAGATTTATCTCTCATGCTTCAACAAGAGATAAATGCTTAATAGTTATAAGGTTTTAAAGTATGGAAGCTCTATTCAAACATTTGCATGTTGAACCTCAGTTAGCTATTGAGTTTATTTCCACTTTTTCTCGTTTTGAATATGCATTAAAGTCTACAGCTTATTTTAGGGGACCTAATAGAACTGACGCTGCATGGGTTAAGTTTGCTGACGATATCGATGAAAAAATCAGAGCTATAGAATCAGAATCATTAAAGGAAGCGTGTAACTTTCTATTCGAAAATCCACCCAAAAAACAGGTTCGAATTGAAAATGAGTTGAAATTTGAGGCTGATCCTATTAATGCAAACAATACACAAACTCACAACCTGTTTTTGATGATCTTAACCATAAGAAATAATTTATTTCATGGCGGTAAATACTCGCCTGACGGTGAGCAAGAAGCAGGAAGAAATAAAGATTTATTAACCGCTGGTTTAACAATACTCAAAAGCAGTTATCAACTCGATAACTCTGTAAAAACAAGCTTTGAGAGGTAACCTTATAACAAGAAATTTAAGCAGGACAAAATACATCTGGCTGTTTTCACTGCGTTCAACATTTTAGCCAGCTATATTATTGCCCCCTTAATGTGGGCGTTAAATGCTACAGGATAGGTATGAGCCAATCTGAAAAATTCCAACGTAATGAAGCTGAACAAAAGCGTTGTGATGAAATTCATGATAAATTCAGGGATGACCTTCTTAAGCGTCAACTTTCGAATAGTGAGGGGTATGATAAAGCCATTTTATCTTTATCTTCTGCTGGTTTGGCTTTATCGCTTACAGCGATAAAATTCATAATCCCTTTAGATGTAGCTCAATCTTTATGGGCTATAAAAGCCTCGTGGTGGTTTTTTTTCGTTACAATAATTTGTGCATTATTTGCGTATTTAATTGGAAATAAAGCTATTAGTAAACAGCTAGTGATTGCAGAAAAATATTATATTAAAGGCTTAGTTAGTGCTCAAACAGAAAAAAATAAATATACAGCTATAAATTCATTTCTTAACAATATAACAGGGGTTACATTTGTTTTAGCAATATCCTTGGTTATATATTTTGTTACTACTAATTTACATGGAGATAAACAAGTGAAAGATAAAAACTTAACAAATCTAAATATATCAAAAAGTGTAACTCTTAATGATAGTGCATTTATACCTAATATGCAGATTGCTCCTGGAGGAGAAAGTCGTGCAAACTTAAGTGCAGATCTTCCTTCAATGCAAATGGCTCCTGGAACTGTTGCGCCAGTAAATAAGTCAGCTGCTCCAGCAGAGGGCGGTGGCTCTTCAACAAAAGAAGATGAGAGCAAGTAGCACTTACAAGCTGTTAAACAAGGACAAAAACAGTTGGTTTTGCTCCTCCTTCGCTAATTTTAACCAACTATTTCTTGCCTGTTAACAGGGCGTTAGGCAATACAGATATGACGAAGCAAGAGTTGATCGGTTATTACCAAACCAAAATGAATCACATTCAATTGTCCTACGCATCGCTCATTCTTTGGTCGCATGAAGATATGCCAGAATTTTTTGATAAATTTCATAATGAACTCGATAATGATATTAAAGTTTTTCCAAATGCTATGGTTCTAATTGGAGATGAAGTAAGAATGAAAATTGCTTCAGAGGAGCTATATCAATCATCTTATCGTTCAGCTGTTAAAGAGTTATTTCCTTTAACTAAACTATATTGCCACCAAACAAAGCAACTGGATGACTTAAAGCTTCAGCCTTGGTTTCAATTTTGGCGTATTTTGCGAAACTGTTGGTCTCACGATATGGTGTTCAATTTAAATCCCGACGAAAAATCTAAGCTCCCTCTCACATGGTCAGGAATAACTTTAGATGATTCCATTAATGGTAAGCCATTAACTCATGGTGTTTGTTCATATAAAAAGTTATATGAGCTGCTTGAAGCTGGACATAGGTACGCGCAAGGTCTTGCCTAACAACTATAAGTCGTTTAAAAGGACAAAAAAAATTGGCTTTTGCTCCTTCGTCGCTTAATTTAGCCAACTTTTTTATTGCATCTTAACGAGGCGTTAGCTGCATATCGTATCATTACGCCAATTATGGATGTTTTATGGCAATTATTAGTAAACCAAATTTTCCTGAATGGGCACCTAAACATGTTATTTCTGAGTGGAAAGAAAAAGTTGAGGAAAGAGAATATTGGTTTAAAAAGTTCCCAACAGTTGAGCATGAAACAGAAGAAGCAGATCTCTTAGTTAGGCTTTTAACATACGAAGATATGAAAGGTGTTTGGAAAAAATTACCTAAGTATAAAATTAAACCAACTTTATTTAGCTCTATGATTCAGTTATCCAATTCTTACATAGATGCTAAACCTCATAATCTTACACCTAAAGAATATACTGACTGGCTTACTGATGTAAAATCTACAGCTTTAAAACTTAAAAATTTAGTACAGCACAGTGATTATGATCGTATTTTTCAGGAAGCTTACCTTAAAAAACGGCAAAAATTAGTGTTATGCAATATTGTTGAGCACTCTATACAAGTGATTCGGCCTGATGTTGATATTGAAGAGCATAATAAAACTAAGCCATCATATGAGTCTTGGCCAGACTTAACTCCTGCCTACCTTAGCGAAGCTTTAAGTCAAATCGTCACGCTCGATTCTGACAAAGATATTGGTTTTGTGGGAAGTAAGTCAAGGGAAACAGTAAAACTAGATAAGCCAAATCATCCTAATGCAAAACGCAGTTACTTTATTAAAAAACTTACTCAATTGTTGCGAGATAAAACTGGGCAACCATTACGGGAGGTCGTTACAATCACCGCTGCAACTGTGTTTGATAACCCTTCACTAACTGAACGTCAGATAATTCGGATTGCACCCTGACACTATATCTAGTAATTTCGATTTAAGTGTCATGTATATCAATAACTAATACTGCTTATCCTACACATATAACATAATTAAAGGAAAGTGATATGAAGTTTGAAATTGTAGTAAAGTTTAGTGTTAGTGATATATTTATACAGCGTTTATATCTTTTGTGTAGAACTCTAGTTGTTTTACTCACTCTCTTTATTTAAAAGGGCAGTGTAAAATGCAGATGTAAGTCGTTTAAAAGGACAGAAAATAGTTGGCTTTTTTCTCCTTCGTCGCTAATTCTCGCCAACAACTTTTTGCCTCTTAACGAGGGGTTATAACTATAAGGATATCAAGTGAAGTATTTAACATTATTAACCGGGGTTTTATTATTAAGCGCTTGCAGCGAAAATAAACTAGTTTCTTGTTTAGACGATCCAGAGCAAGCTAAAGAACAGCTTTCCTTATACTCTGGAGAAGGAAAGTCCTTGAATGATTTCATATCTGCTGTAAATAAGGATCAAGGTTATGGTGAATGTTTTATTAAAGAACTAGAGATACCGAAAACAGCCACTCTTAAACAAAAAGCTCAAATCGTATTAGATTTCACTTCAGGTACAATTGAATATGCCCCTGATAAAAAGAGAGCCAACTTAACAGATATAGATCGACCTGGCACAAGGTTACCTTCAAGAACTGTTGCTGACGGCAAAGGGGACTGTGAAGATAAAGCTGCATTATCTGCTGTAATGCTAAGAGAGCTAGGTCTTAAAACTTACGTTGTAAAACGTCCTGCTAGCTTTAAAGGAATTGGACATATCTTTCTTGGTGTAAAAGCAAATTACGAAACAAAGTTAAAATGTGGGGGCGAATACGTAATAGCATTTGATCCAACACTAGAAAACGCAAAGATCGGAGATGAAGAATATGGATTATCCGAAGTTGAAAATGCAAGTTGTACAGTAATATAGCTATAAGTCGTTTAAAAGGACAAAAAACAGTTGGCTTTTTCCGCTTATTGCGGTGTTTGAGCAACCACCAAGTATGGAGTAACAATGGCAGGTTTAACATTTTCGAAAATATTTAAAAACTTTGATCGACGTTTAGATATCGATGATATTGATGAATTCCAATATCACTTCAATAGAGCGGTGGATAAAAAACTAGCAAATTTAGACAGCGAATATACAAATGCTTCAGAAGATAGCGTTGAAGACCCTAGAGACTTAGAATGTTATAAGAATCACTTGGAAGGTATCATGATGACTACATATTCTTCTAAGGTGCTAGGATACGAGCTGAGTGTTATTGCCCTATATAAAAAAGTTGAAATTAAAACAAAGGAAATTGTAGGGAGAATGGTTCCTGATGTGGAAAAGGATAAGTTGTCTTACTTTAAATATCTTTGTAAAACTATACCATTTATAAAAGATTTAAATAATTTTAAAGCCTTTAATGAACTACGAATGTTAAATAATGCCATAAAGCATGGAGGAGTAGTTTCTAGTGAATTGGTTGAGAACTTCCCTAATTTATCAGAAGGTGATGACCTCAAAGATCTGGATAAATCATATGAGAGGCTTTTACCACAGATAAAGGGATACATGCATGAGCTAGTTGATGAAATATATGTTCGCTACGATTCGGAATTTGGTAGCCCTATCAAGCAAATCAATAAGGACACGTAACAGTGCCTACGTTTCGCTACACAATTATAGCCAACCATTATTTAGCCTGTTATTTGGGCGTTATGCGTTTAATGAGAAAGTATGAACCCTGATATATTTATTGACGACTTCGAAATTACAGATAATACAGAAGAGCTTCACGCTATCATAGGTCGTAGCCTTGTGATAGCTACTAGGTTTGATAACTTGTGTGATCATATAGCTAAAGTTATAAAGCTCAAAACATCATGTGCAATAATGTTAAGTGATAAAGAGTTTGAAAGTTATGTAACAGGTTTATTCAATAAACTTTCAAACTTAAATAACAATATTCACTCGTTACCAATTGGGCAAGCGGAAAAAGATACATTGCATAATGCACGTAAGGCAAGAAATGAAATTGCTCACAACCTGACCGTAGGGATGACGGGGTGTTTAGATCTTAACTTTGATGAAGACCACTTAAAAAATCACATAACAACTTTAATAGAGAAAATTACGTTAGGAGACTTTTTATTATCAACAATGTTATCAATATTAAATAAAGATCCTTTACCTAATTTTAAAGAAACAAAATATCAGAAAAATGTTGTTGATTGGGTGCTAGATAAACGCATAACAAGTTGCTCAAACGGACAAAAAACAGTTGGCTTTCGCTCGTTTCTCGCAAAGTTTATCCAACTATTTCGTGCAGGTTAACAAGGCATTAGCATTCAAGGAGTACGTTTGTCAGATACAGTCCCAAAAAATAAGCTTGGAGATACCTGCAATACTTTCTTAGGGCATCAGAAACAAGTACCTATTATAGCAAAGTGTTATTTAGAGTTAGAAAATATTATAAATACTATAAAGGTGGGTAGTCACGCGAGTCTTGATTATAAAATTCAAAGAATACAATACATGTATTATTTGGAAAGAATAATAGAATTAAATTTCTCGCTTCAAAACAGTTTAACTCTTAAAAAATATTCAACAGTTGAAGCTCTTTCTCGTGTTGCTCTAGAATCGAGTATAAATTTAATGTACTTGTTAAAAGAGAAAGATAATGAAAGGTCAATGGGGCTACTCTCAGGGCATATCAAAAAAAATATCTATAAAGCAAAGAAGTGGAATGATTTTTCAGTAAAGAACAAAGATAAACTTGGGATAGAGCATTCAAATAGATTGATTAATAAAATGGAAGAAGAGAAAAAAAGGTTTATCTCTTCTAGTGGTAAAGAGCCTAAACGTTGGCCTGACACAATAAAAAAGAAGTTTGTCGATGTGGAGCTTGAAGAAACTTACTTAACAGTTTTTGCATCGTCTTCAGATTCTGTTCACTTAGGGGCAGAAGATATTTATAATCGCACTATAGTTGAGTTTTCTGATGAAAAAGCACAAGAGACACTTGGTGTTAGTGTTTTGGCAGAACAGGCTAGCTTTGCAATTTATTTAACGATATGTTCTTTTCTTCATGCTTTAGAAGCTGTCAGACGTTTAGGTAATAAACTAAACGATGATTTACTTATTTCAAATGTACTTGTTTTAGCTAATAAACTTAACGAGTTAAAAGGAATTCATGAACGAGACCACATTGAAGCAAATTGAATGCTAACAAGGCAATTAAACGGGCAAAAAATAGATGCCTGTTTCACTTCATTCACATTATAACCAACATTTTTTTGCCGCTTAACGTGGCGTTAAATAGCATGGAGTTTTATGAGTAAGCCGTTCCAGCGTGTAGGCTCAAAATCGAATGCACAAGTAGGTAAAGATTTTGAAGATGCAGCTCAAAAATTTTTCTTTGAACAAGGATTAAAATTAGCTCTTAACCTTAAAATACCTGTTGGTATTGGGTTAATGAAAAAAGATCATGCTTTTGATTTAGGCTGCCAAAAACAGCAGGTAATAGTGGAGTGTAAATCGCATAAATGGACATCAGGTAATAATGTTCCAAGCGCGAAGCTTACAGTTTGGAATGAGGCAATGTACTATTTTGTAACCTCACCAAAAAATTATCGTAAAATCATGTTTGTTCTACGTGATTTTAGTGAAAAACGAAAAGAGACATTAGCTGAGTATTACCTCCGTACATATTCTCACCTAGTGCCACAAGATGTTGAGTTCTGGGAATTTAATGAGCAAAGTAAAACAGCGGTTAAAATGGCACTTAACAAGCCAATTAAGCAAGACTAAAACAGTTTGCTCAGTTTCTTTAGCAAACAATTTTTAGCCCCTTATTGGGGCGATATCGATACTAAATCTAATCCAACCTATCCAATTAGCTGTAATCGCTAATGTCCGCATAGTGGTAAAAGTGATCATTAGAAGCCTATTTCATTTATTGAGTGGTAGTCTCAAAGATTATGCGTAGTTACATAACACCAGGTAAAGAGAACGGATGCTTGCATTGTTAATGTTATAAGTGTTGATTGTAATGAAGGAAGAGTAAAAGATAATACTGGCTTGGATTTCTGCGCAGCAGGCCAAAGCCAAGCATATATTAGGAAATCAGCTTGAGTATTTAAGTCGAATAAAAACTGGAATAATTGAACAGGAATGCTCAGAAAGTCTATGTACCAAAAAACATAAATTATTTTCATGTACTAGTTTATGTACTAAAAGTACATGAACTTACTGGAGTTTTTTCTTTAAAGTCATACAGGGGGAGGGATTGACACACACCCACCGGCTTCACGTATAACCTTGGGGTTCTCATTAGAGCTACATTAACTTAAGGCCTAGATTTTTTAGTTCGGCAAGCTGCTCTACCGTTTTATTACCAAGATTTCGCGGCAAACAATAACTCGAGACTCGAGTCACTTGAGGTAAATGTAGCTTTATTAATTCGAGAATTTCTTTTAGGCGTTTAAATGGCAACATCATGGCATCACCATCAGCTAGAAATACTCGTCCTGTAGGCATGCCCGATTTAGCGACCTTGACAATTTCTTCTTCGATGAGGTCAATTTTTTTAGGTTTGAACTTTTTGTCTTCACTGGTATACATATCGCAGAAGGTGCATTTATTCCAAGAACAACCATTAGTTACCTGTAATATAAGACTTTTCCACTCACTAGGAGGACGAAATACGGGTTCAATATAATTTAATGGGTACATAATGACTTCTGCTTAATTCGGATAGGGCTAAATTACACTAAACAAGCGTTTGAAAAAAGCCAATTTCTTATTAAATGAAGTAGGGAAGGTCTCTGCTGAGCTATTGCTTTTCTCTTATTATAGAAAAATCCGTTACTTATTTTGGGATAAGTAACGGATGAAAATAACATAAAATCGGCTAACGCTTATCCAATGTTATTGACACTATCTATTCAACTATTTTATTTTGCTAGTTCAATCAATACCGCAGTGTACATTTTCAGGTTTAATACAAATTGTTTCATGGTAATAAACTCATGCTCTGAATGACCTGTGTATTGTGTTCCTGGCATTGAAGGACCAAAGCTGACTGCATTTGGAAAAAGTCTTGAGTTAGTACCACCACCAATCGAGATAGGTTTAACATCGGTGATCTTGGTATAAAATGAGAATACCTCAAGTAAGGTGTCAATTTGCGGTGCATTTTTTTGTACAAAAGGCTCATTAATTTCATTGCTTACATCAATTAGAGTTAATTGATTTTTTTGTTGCCACTTAGTTAACGTTAAGCTGATTTCATCTTCTAGTTGCTGAGTACTTTTGCCAACAGGTCGGCGAATGTTGATATTTAATTCCATGCCCTTGTTTGTTGCTTTAAGCACTGTAGGTTGCACTGACATTGGTCCCATAAAATCATCACTATAGGCGATGTCACCAAACTTACTGCCGTATAAACCTGTACCTAAATGGTCATTGATAAAATTAACTAAGGCACCGCTGGCATTATTTGGCCATTGCTTTGCCGATAATAAATCGGCTAAGTGGGTAATGGCATTGACACCATGCTCAGGTTTAGAAGAATGAGCAGATTTTCCCAGAGCAGTAATACTTAAGCGCTTATCTTGCCATTGGTAATCGTAACTCATGCCTAGGTGGGACTTAGCGCGCTGTTTTAATTCAGTTAATAGTTTTTGATTGGCATTCTCAATGATTACATGAGCATCTTCTGGAATTTGACTGCCAAAGAAGCCACCAGTAAATTCACTGATATAGGATTTACTCGCTGTGTAGTTTGTTTTAGGGAAGGTCATGCTTATGGTGCCATACCCTTTTTCTGCGGTTACCACAGGGTATTCTGAATCTAGGGTGATGTTGACCTGTGGCAAAGAGTGAAGTTTGATATGCTGGCGCAATGGCTCCCAATCAGACTCTTCAGCCATGTATACATATAACTCGATACGTTTATTCAACTTAACTTTTGAATCTTTGATAGACTTCATTGCATAGAGGGCATTGCTTATTGGCCCTTTATCATCCTCGGTACCTCTACCAATGAGTTTCCCCGGCTGGGAGGTTTGATCAAGTATTAAGGGAGATTTTGCCCATTTACTTGGATTAAAAGGTTGGATATCACCATGAGTGATCATACCTACACGTTGTTTGCTGTCACCTAAACCAATAACGACCACATAACCATAGTCTATAAAATCTAGACCTAAGTGCTTAGCTTGTTTGGCTAGCTCGGTTTTAAATTGTTGGTGTTCAGGGTTTTTAGGAGAAGCTAGACCTTCTATTGCTACGGTATTAAACCTCATTAATTGACGCAGACTTTCGACCATTTGAACTTGGTAAGTTGATTGCGCATATTGTGCGGTTTTAGTGGCAATATCACTAACCCCAGCTAACGCTTGCATAGGCAATAATATGGCACAAGAGGCTAGTAGAGAAATGAAATAGTTAGATTTTGGCACGAAGATACTCCTATCATTTTATTTAAATTTGTAGTGATAATTTTTATGTGTATTTACATTTTTTTATTTTTGATAAATAGCTTTTGATAACCCTAGCTTATTTGAAGTGTTAGTTAGTATTTTGTTGAAAGTACTTACAGAGTTAGTTATATTTTTACAGCAGTTTGCTACTTTTACTTGTTCGCTCTCAATTTTACTGGTTTGTGTGGCGGTTGTTATATTCATAATATTACCCCTTTGTGTTGCTTAAAGCCATATTGCCTAGAAAGTCACAATGAAACCAACAATAAAAATTTATCACGTCCATAAGTTGAGCTTATGCACATGGTTGACTATTCTTACGCTAATTAATCGATGGGAAGTTAGATGGATAAAAGATTAAAGCAGCTAAATAATTTACGAAGCTTTGAAAGTGCCGCTCGCCATCAAAGTTATAGTAAAGCAGCAGCTGAGTTGTTTGTTACCCAAGCTGCCGTGAGTCAGCAAATGAGGCAGTTAGAAGCAGCTATGGGCAGTCAATTATTTGTCCGTAATGGTCGGAAAATGGAGTTAACCGAAAGTGGTGATAAGCTTTATATGGCGACTCATAAAGCGTTCGATACACTGTTAAAAGGCTTTAATAGTATTCAAACAGAAGAAGTTGCCGGCTCTCTCACCATAACGTCAACTCAAGCATTTACTTCTTTATGGCTTATGCCAAGGCTGTATAAATTTTCCATAAAGCATCCTGAAATCAAAATAAAAGTTGTGTCCTCAAATGGTCTTGAAGATCTACGTCAAGGTCATATTGATTTCGCTATTCGATTTATCACCAGTAAAGAAGTTGATACTAGTGATGATATGACCTATGAATTTATTGCCGAAGATCATGTTTACCCAGCCTGTTCACCACAATTGATGAAAGAATATAACTTTAAAGAGCCACAAGATATTTTGCAGTGCTGGTTGGTCAGCTTAGAAAACCAAGGTAGCATCGACTGGCCCACGTGGTTTAAGCAGGCTGGCGTTAATAATTATAAATGCCATAAAAAATGGACAGAGGTTAGCTCTGGAGATATGGCGTTAAGTGCAGTCTTGAGTGGCCACGGTTTTACCCTAGCGTCTCAAGCGCTATTTTCTCAATATGTGGGTACTGGACAGTTGGTTATTCCGTTTAATATTAAACATCCTATTTCGTTTAAACGATATTTTGTTTTTGATCCTAATTCGGCGAAAAAATCGCGGGTTAACGTTTTTATTACCTGGCTCAAAGAAGAAACTCTTCAGGATGAGAAAAGCACATTAGAGGCGATAAGTTACGGCAGTTTATAGCGTAGAGTTTTAATTGTTATCAGCGACGAACAAGCAATTAAAACTCTATACCTACTCAAGACTTTCATCAGTATTATTAATGTCTTCAGAGCCATTTACACCACATAACCGACTGGGTTTCGACAATGTTTGGTCACAATGTTGAGTCGGTTATGTCACCCAAACCATGCTTCAACGCTTAACTTGTAACTATCACTTAGTGCGAAATCCGAACGTTAAACCATAAATTTTTGCTATCTATGTCCTAATAAGTAGCCTATTTTATTTTACTTTTTTTAGATAAAGTTTTTTTTCAGATGTTTGCAATAAATGTTTACATTTGAAATTTTGAGGGTATCGATTTTATATCGTATGGTTTGGCTGATAAAAATAGGAACTATAAACATGAAACAATATTCGAATATATTTTTTGTCACTTTTTTATGTGTGTCAATTCTTGGTTGTGCCAGATTTACTACCGAAGAAAAGATTTTTTGGGATAAAGCTTATAATAGCTCAACAAAAGAGAGGTTCATTCCTGTTGAACTTTTTACTGGTGGATACTGGGATGGCAAACATGAATTAAGCCTAAAAGAAGCTTCTACCACTGCCTGTGTCTCTGTCAGTGGGAGGCAAAGACCATGCGGTAATATTTACCTTACGGGTCCTTTCAAAACAGAAATAAATAATACAAAAATTGAATGGGCTGGCGATGAGCTTTCCTATTACCTAAGAACATTTAGTATCCGTGGTGGCGAGGTTGAATCTTTTTTTACCATTAATAATTCAAGAGATGGACTGGTGAGAATTTACGACAAACGAAAAAAATGGGGCGCCAGAACTTATAATGGATTAGGCAGTAAATTTCCACTTGGTTACTGGAAGCAAGGTGAAAAGCGCAGTTATGCCTCACGCAGACCAACAAGCATTGAAATCATAGAACTTGATGGGCCGAATCATTGCCTAACCTTTCGATGGATAATTGGGCTCGGCAAGGGAAGAAATAGTGATAATAATTACACTTTCTGTCCTGATAGTGGCTTTACAAATATTCGACACAATAACGATCTCGAACAAGTTGACCCTAAACTATCAGCAAAAATCGTTAGCTTAGACCACCTGCAAGCGACGGTTAACAACGGCATTATCAATGGAAATATCCCAATTACAGACCCGCAATTTGGTAACGTGTGGACTAACATACATCAAGACAGTTTAAAGCAAGTGGGTATTAAGCTTGGCGATACTCTGTGTGTACTTGTCAAAGAAGGTAATATCACTAAACTCGATACTAAACTGCCATATCTCACATCATTTGATAACGTTGCTGTTGGTGAGCCTCTTATTTATATTAACAGCCTGTCAAATGTATCGTTCGCCCTTAATCAGGCTGATTTTTCAACGAAACATCATATTGCCTCTGGTGCCCAATGGAGTGCACAAATAAAACAATGTAATTAAGATAGCATGACGCTGTCATTCAAGACTACTCCATCATATGAGAATCGCCCCATAGCTGTCATAGAGATTTTAAATATACCAGCAGCTTTCACACTCAAGTTCACACCGCGAGCACTTGAGCGGATTGATAAAAAAGTATGGCGCTATAATGCTTGGCTCCTCTATACCCAAGTCAACTCAAAATGCAGGATTCAGCTGGAAGAATAATTTTGAAGTTGCTGGGTATATATTGAGTTATTCACTCGAAATAAAGAACTCAATACTTTGTGCACATTGGTTGCTCAATTATCTAATGAACTCATTAGATAATTGAGCTCTTTAACCTTCGGCATAGAGTTTCTCAAAATTCTTTGGGTTCCAGCCAATCATTACTTGAGTACCAATTTTTAGGGCCGGTACTGAGCGAGCTCCGATAGCGTCGAGCTCTTTTCTACCGCGCTGCATTTTCGCATTTGTTAATCTGTATTTAATGCCTTTATCATCCAAGTATTTTTGAGCTTCACGGCAATGGGGGCATTTATCTGAAATATATAAAACAACGCGTTTCATCACTAACCTTTACAGAACTATTAAAGACTAACTATTTTACTGAACTCTCAAAAAAATACAAAGATGAATTAACTGAACTATCGATTATCAATCCTTAATATATTACTCCCTCGACAGGTTAGTGAGTCACCAAGGTAATTATTGATACCTATACCCAAACCACCACAAGATGCAGGATTCAGCTGGAATTAGAAACGTCTTTAGGCAAGGCATTTATTAAAGAGAATAGTTGCTCTATTGTCGAAATGAATAACGTAGCATCAAGCGTTTCTAAACCAGCCATTCTGGGACG
>Ga0209292_1005387_pt1 | contig 13041 bp, 14 predicted proteins | sample GOMGulsemesocosm_2_FD_184634 | JGI IMG/M metagenome (GOLD analysis project Ga0209292, IMG submission 184634) | Methane-oxidizing microbial communities from mesocosms in the Gulf of Mexico - GOM9C Gulf of Mexico (SPAdes) (version 2) | ecosystem: Environmental > Aquatic > Marine > Cold seeps...
GCCAATGTATGGTGTCCAAATTAATGATGAGTATTCTGTGTTTCTTTCACAGCACACTACAATTTTTTTAAGTGGAATAGGATTTATTTCTTTATTATTTAAGGATGTTGAAACGAAAAGTGAATCAGCAGTAAAACTTTTTAAAGGGTTACTATACACTAACGTATTAGGTGTAGTAATTACGCTTTATGCTTGTTTTGACGGTGTGTTTTATGGTTTAGGATGGTCAGACCCAGCTTTTTTTGCCTTAATGTCTATATTCAGTTTTGTTCGATTAAGAGCTAATCAACAAAGTGTTAAATGAATTCATTAGAAATTTAAAAAAGTAGGAAAAGTAATTCTAACTTTATGGTATCTACAACTACTAGAATGTGGATACCATAAAGTTAGATCTGAATTGCTTAAAACCGCCAAATATGAAACGTATAAAAAAATACATTAGTGTTGCCCTTAATTGTATACTATTAATACACTTTGTTAGCTGTAATGTAAATCAAAAAACAATTAGTAAAATGGAAAATAACATAAACAATCCAATGATTTGTGATACCGAAACAGGTGTCTGCGAAATGCCAGGAAATGAGCTAGACAGTTCAAAAGTCAATGTAGATAATGCAAAAGAAAAGCGAATTAAAATTATCTATTTTACAGACCCTATTTGTTCTTCTTGCTGGGGCATTGAGCCACAACTACGAAAGTTAAAGCTGGAATATGGTGATTACATAGATATTGAATATCATATGGGAGGGCTGTTGAAGGATTGGAGTTATAATAGTGGTTCAATAAGTGAGCCTAAAGATGTTGCAGAACATTGGGATGAAGTAGCATTGCACTATGATATGCCAATTGAAGGAAACCTGTGGTTGGAGGACCCTTTACATTCGTCTTATCCGCCTTCAATTGCATTTAAGGCTGCACAAATACAAAATAAACAAAAAGCTATAGACTTTTTAAGGAAAATTAGAGAACAAGTTTTTCTTCAAAAAATGAACATTACGAAATGGGAGCATATATCATCTGCAGCAAATGGTGTTGGTTTAGATTTGGAACAATTCAAAAAAGACTATAATGGAATAGCGGAAGTGGCATTTCATGATGACTTATTACTTGCAAAAAAAATGAGAGTGAGAGGGTTTCCTACCTTATTTTTTGTTAATGAGGAAGGTAAACAAGAAATTATGGTTGGCTTTAGAAGCTATGAAGAGTTTGAGTCTAAAATTCTAACTATTTATCCAAAAGCACAAAAGGAGATTTATGATACGTCTCACGTTTCTTTGTTTAATTCGTTTGAATCTTTAACTGATAAAGAGTTTTCCGTGTTATCTGGAATAGAAAGAGTAAAGGCAGAAGTGGTTTTGAATAAACTATGTGATGAAAAATGGCTGGATAAAATAAGTACAAAAAATGGAAACCTTTACTTTAGAATGGAGTGAGTTTTCAAATAGAAACGTTAAATGGTAAAAGTAAAAGCTTAATTCAGGTTTTAAATTCCGCTCAACATTTAAATTAATAGACATAAAACCCGATTAAACGTCAAGGTGATATTACAAAGGTGTTTTATTTTTTTTGGGAAAGAGGATAGAATAACACGCACCCGAAGAGTTATCAAATTGGTATTTTCCTTCAATTTGATCGATTAGAGAATCTATAATAAAGAGGCCTATACTATTATCTGTTTTATTCTCTTTTAAATTAAACCCGGGTCCGTTGTCCTTAATAATTAATTTATAGTTTTGTGCTTCTTCAGTCAAGGTTATTTGAATTTTTGGATCCTTTAAATTAGGGAAGGCGTGCTTAATTGAGTTCGTGATTATTTCATTAATAATTAAGCCGAATGGAGCAGCGGTATTTAAGTCAATTTTCAAAGGCAGTAAATCATAAGAAATTGAAATTTTGTCTCTGCCTGAAAATGATGAAGATAAACTATTCACTAACTCTTTGATGTAGTTGTCGAAATCTAAATAAGATATGTTTTTTTGTAAATAGAGTAAGTTATGAGTTAACCCCATTGAATGTATTCTATTAGAATTGTCCAACAAAAAGTCATTCATTTCTTTCAAGTTTGTGTCTTTGATTTGAAGTCTGAAAAGGCCCGAAATAACGGATAAATTATTTTTAACACGGTGGTGTACTTCAGCTAGTAATATATCTTTTTCTTTTAGTGTATTCTCCAGCTTTTGATATAATTTGTTATGAGAACTTACAATATTGTACATCATAGTAATCAGGAAAATTAAACACAGAAAAAAATTGAAATGAAACAAGGTGTCTTTAAATTCAGGTTCTAACTTTATTAGAGGGTAGGAAGGCATGTGATTGAGCTGTAGTGTTAAAACCAATGAAACCAAAAGAACCAACCAAACACGTATTAAGTTTTTAGTTTCTTTAAACGTGTATAAGTTAAAAGCGATTAGTGGAAACAAGAAAAAGTATAAATAAAAACCACTCTGGTTGCCCAAAGAGAAACCTAAACTTGGTAATGCCAGCGCAATTACCAAGTATAGGGCAATTTTAAAAGTTTCATATTTCCGTTTAAAGTTTAAATATAAGCAAATTAATAACCATATTTGAATGGCAAAAAACAGTAAAGCTGAAGACCAGTATTCATTTATAATCATTCCTATTTCAAATGGAATGGCGAAACAAAAACTAAGGATGATGAAGGTATTTAATACTTGAAGCCTAGCATTAAACTCTAAGGAGTTAGCATCATTATTGCCAACACTTAAAACCCTATTAATTAAATTTTGTTTCATATTGCAATATAACTTAAATTTTCTATTTGTGTATCAGTAGCTTAGCAATTCATATCAATTGGATAGCATTGAAGTGATTCTCAGTATTTTTCCTTTAAATTTAAATATATTCAACACAGACTATTGTAGATAATGGTTCAATTATGTTAGGTAAGCTTTGTTTGTCAGTTTTAATTAATACCAACGTTTACCTAATGTTTTCGTTTTATTGAAACCAAATATAGGATAATCGGCCAACATAATGAAATATACAAATTGTTGGCTATTGTTTTTTAAAAATGCTATTTGTCTTGGAGGATTGCTGTTCTGATGAAGTAGTATCAATTCAGTTTCAGTCAGTTTTTCTAATAGGTTTTCATATTGACAGATTGAGTACGGTTTGTTCACCTCTTAAATAATTCTCATTTGCTTTTCAAATATCCATTCCAATAAAATGCGCATTGTTATCAAAGTTATTATAATTATTAATCTATTGGCTGTATAAAATTCGGAAAAAATAATTAGCCCCAAAATGTTAATTACCGTAAGACATAATACTTGGTACTTCAGGTTGTCACTTAGCACATTTTTTATTGAATCATGGGGGAGTTTGACTACAGATAAAACATAGCCAACAATAATCATAATGGAACTTGGTAATATTTCTTCTAAAATATAATCTAAGCCAATTTTTGGAAAAATTAATTTTTTTTCGATTGAATTTGATATTACTACTATTATGATATAATTAAATATAACTAATGGTATTGCTCCACCAATTACATTTAGTCTATTGTCATGTTGATATTTGACTTTGGTTGATGTGGCAAAATTTGACAGACTGAAAATTAGTATTAGGATGATAAATTCCAAAAGGTAAGAGAATAAAATGGTGAATATGGACCATTCAAAAATAAGAACACCAATCGCTAAAAACACATAGGATAGTGTAATGAAAATATGCTTTGCTAGATGATTACTTTTTTCCTTTTCTGTCAAATTTTTGATTGATTCAGCTTTAGATACTTTTTTCGTTATTCTAATACCAATCCGCTTTTTTTTCTCCTTACTTTCTTTCCTTTTCTTTCTACTGTTCCTGTTTTTTTCAATTGTACTAAATATTTTAATTCTGTTTTCTAGTATTTAACTTATTGCCAACTTCTCATATTCATAGACTGAACAAGTTTTTCATGGTAGGTGTCTTCTTTTTCAAAGCCGGTGTCTTTTGCTACTTTTGCTAATGTTTTTTTAGCTGCTGAGTATTTCATTTCTTCAGTTATAATAAGTGATTTTTTACTTTTGCTACCTATTAATCGAACTACAAAATGTCCATGAGTAGTTTTATTAGTACTAATGTCACCATCTATTATATCTGAATAATCTGTTGTTGAAATTTTATAAAATTCATGAGTTAAAATAATTTTATTAAATGTACTTAATTCTAACCATTTACCTTTTTTACCTATTAGGTTTTGTTTGTATTTACGTACACGCATACTAGTTAAATCTATTTGAACACCTCTAATGTCCAAGGTGTAGCTTGAAAGAACAACTATTGTGGGTACAATTATAATTATTCCTAATAACATATCACTTGCAATAAAGCCTAGTAGAACAAATAAAAGTGTAACAACTAGTACAAATAAGTAAGCTGATTTACCGCCATTAAATTGAGGGCCGTTTGAAAGCGTGATGATGTTGTTATTTTCCAATTTTATTCTTTTTTAATCTTCTTAATAACCAAAGCAAAAGATTTGGCAGACTTGATTAAGTGTACTCTATTTTAACGTTTAATATATGGCAAGTAGGGTAGTTGAAAGCGAAAAACTCTCAATTACGCACATAGCCTAAAGTTAATATTTTGTTTTTAAATTATTCTTGTTTTAAACACCAAATTTAAATTTTGGCGGACTTTCTATGAAATACGAAATTCTCAATTAAGCTAACGAACTCCGTATTAAATATAGTTTTTGTTATGTGTATTTATTTCTTATCTTTTTCCATTCACTTCTTAGTCTAAGATAACCTTCTTTCTCATTCTCATCATTATGGGGGAGTATTTTAGGCTTACTGATTTTGTAAAACTCATCAACCTTATCAACAAAATTAATTACTTGAATTTTGTAGCTTTCAAATGAAATAATAGTTTCCTTTTTTGATTCAGTGATTAACCTCACTTTGTCTTGCTCATGAATTACCCACCAATTCCATCCTGTTACATTTGGATAGGCAGTAACCACATGCACCGAATTATTGTCAATAGGAATTAGACAATGACCTTCACCAGGTATTAAACGTTCGCCTACTGGGGAATTTTCAGTGTGATTTGATTCTAGTGACCTTAAGAGGTGCAAAGACGTTGCTGTTAATGCACAATCAAAATTATTTTCAGTATTGTCTGCAACAATTTCATTTCCAATGGTTATAAAAACTATACCATGAGCACATAAGTCTAAATTGTCTTGATCACCAAAGTTCTCCAACCAGCCAATTTTTTTTAATTCAATGTTAAATTTAGAATTGTTCATTTTTTATATTTAAACCGGTTATTAACTTATGCAAATTGATATATTTTAGATAACAAAAATTATTATTTTATTATATCATCTAAATATCCAGCAAGTAGGTATTTTTCATCATTTAATTTAGCAATTTGATTTATTGATTGAATCAACTTTTCAATTGAATCAAAGGGACCTATTTCTTTTCCATACATGTCATCTGGTTCAATACTTGAAAAATTATAAATACTTTCTATACCTTCTTCAGTTTCATCAAAAACTTCAAATAATAATCCAGTATATCCTTCTTTTCCTTTGTGCAAAGTTAAATATCGTAAACATTTATATTGTCCATCATAAAACTCACCCATATATTGTTGGATTTCTTTTCCTTGATTTAAATATGGGGTTAGTTCAGATTCTTTTAAATATCTCATTAATCTAAATATTAAATTGAGTAAGTTTTATTTTGGTTTGTTAGGACTTATTTCCATTAAGTAGTTAAAACGTAAATGACAGCGTGTATTATATGTTTTTTCTTCTTGAACTATCCATTTGTACATTTTTGGATACAAAAATTCCATAATATTAAATGAGGCAAGCCAAAATGAACCGCCAAAATCTTGAAATCGAATATTGGTTTTTGTTTCATCTGATTTTAAAAGTAAAAAATCTCCAACTTCTATAAAATCATTTTGATTATATTTGGAATAAGTCTTTACCAATGTCCGTTTTGACTTATTACTCTTATGTGCAACATAGTTTCTCAAAGAATAAAAATCATCAATGTGATTTCTCGATTCTGAAGAGATATTTTGAAAGGGATTATTTTTTTCTGTTAGTATCTTTTTACCGATAGACTTTAAATTACTAACATTTTTCAAATCAAAATACCCTAATCCATTTAAATAAGCAATACACTCATCATTACTAATCGTTTTTGGTAAATCCAATTCCAATTGTTGTGACAGTTGAGAAGTGTCTATTTTTAAACATTCATAAATCATTTTTTCTACATACCATTCCCAGTCACATATTGTTTTAATAGTAAATGCTTCAATTATTTCAGATGCTTCATAATCCGAATAAATCTTTCCACGTAGTCCTAAAACTTTAGTAAATAAAAATTCAGCTTGTGAATGAATTCTCGCCATATACATTATCGTATATTGATAACCAATAGAATTAAATTCTTCAATATTCTTTAATTCTTTTATATCTGATTCAATCATTTTTTTTGATTACACATAACGTTTACCTATGTTTAGTACGGGTTTACAAAGAGCAAAGCCCTCAATTACGCACATAGCCTAAAGTTAATATTTTGTTTTTAAATTTTTTATTTACTAAAGCCAAATTTTATATTTGGCGTACTTTCAGATAACTCTGAGTTTTGATGTACTACTGAGCGCCCTATTTGCTATATATGTTGTTATAAACTTTTTTAATTAATTCAACCTCTATAGACTCTAACTTTTCTGTTTTTTCAAATTCAAATTCAACAGCAATCATATCCTCAACCTTTTTTAATGTTTCAACAAGAGTATAATCATTACTTCTTGGATGTAAAACACTTTTTATTATACTATTTTTTACTGAAGTTACTTTATACGGTTTGATTTTTTGAGAATTAAATTCTTTAATCTTGACAATAAGATTGAAAGTATCCAACTTTTTTATTCCATTAAATATGAAACCTACATCATTCTTATAAGATTGCTCAACCCAACAATATTCAATATCAAGTAAGAGACTTTCATTTTTGTTTAAGTAAATTGGGGAGCAACTGTTAATGTAAACTCCTTTTTTTCTTGATTCATTAATAGAATTAGATACTAATATCTTTTTGTTAATCATTAACCCACGTCCTAATAATCTCAAAAGTAGGTATCCAATAAATATGATTAGGACTGATATGAAAATTATTAATTTCATGTTTTCTATTAAGTAAAATTCAATTGTTTTCAAATTGAAAAAAGATTTTAATATTTAGTTTTAGTATCAATTTAAATCGACTTTCTGTTCTTTCCATTCTTTATGAAGAGTAATAAGTTCTTGAACTTTATTTTTACTAATTTTTGAAGTTAAGTTAAGCTCTTGAGTAAGAGTAGATAGTACTTTTGTTTTTCTATTTATACTAAACTCTGGATGCTGATCCAATGGAAATGGATATATTTCGCTTGGGCTAATTTTCAACTCGTTGAATACAATCGTAGGTGATAGGCTATAAATATCGTTGTTCTTTCTATATTTATCTTTAAATGTCATTCTTGAGAATGCTTTTTTTGAATCAGACTCTTGAAACATAAACCAATGCAATTGAAATGTTGAATCTATGTCGTTTAGTTTTAACAATATTAAATTATCAGCATCTCCTAAAGCATTTAATTCTAAATTATAAGATAACCATGCATCTTTTTCTGAAATTTTTGTGTTTACATCACAAGAAGACAAAAGTATCACCAGTAAGAAAATGAAATTTAACTGTTTAAATAAGGTATTTAGAATCATTTTTTTATTGTTTATAACGTTTACCTATGTTTAGTACGGATTTACAAAGAGATAAATTCTCAATTACGCACATAGCCTAAAGTTAATATTTTGTTTTTAAATTATTCTTTTTTAAACACCAAATTTAAGTTTTGGTGGACTTTCTATGAAACACGAAACAATCAATTAAGCTACTGAATTCCGTATTAAATATAGTTTTTGTTATGTGTTTTATTATTTAGAAATAACTCCCACATAGTTTTAGAATGTCTTCAATTGAATCCAATTCTTCAATTTTCAATTTTAATTCTTCTAATTTTTCAGTAATTCTAATTTTATTACTTTCAATGCCAGATTTCATAATTTCTTTTACTTCAGAAATTCTCATTGTTCTTTCAACTTCACTAGGAAATACACCTGACTTATAAGTTATTGGTATAAATATTAAAGTTCTACCGCCATTTGATTCTTCAAATTTAGTTCTAAAAACTTTACCTGTGCTATCCACAATTCTATCTTCTTTACCGCCTTTCCAGCTGTGAAAATCTACGTCATTAATAACTTCTTTAATTGTTTTTTTTATAATAGGATCATCTGGAATTCTGGGGTCATGTTTAAAAATAGGATATTTCAATAGAACTCCTTCCTCTGTTTCCTGCCATGCTTCTTCCGGTTTTCGATATGGATTTTTAGACTTTTTCATTTTAAACTTGATACTTGCATTATTTTTCGAACAAATCTTTAATGTTAATATGCAAGTCTCTACATACTGAATTTAAAAGTTCTTGTGGTTCAGAGTATGGTTTGTAAATGACTTTATTTTGAATACTTTTCTTGAACTCTACAAGAGTTTTCCAATTATTTAAAGAGTCTTCAAATTTTGAATTATCAAAAGGAAGTGAAGGTGCTTCAGAATAAAAGTATGTCATACCAATAGGTGAGGTTATGTCACTCGAATCTAAAGCAAATAGTATTTCCTCAGCTGTACCTGATTGAGCGCGAACTTTACCATTACTAATATTAATAGTTGGCGTTCCAAGTTTATGTTTAAAAACAGCCAGTACTATATCCATATTATGTATTATCTTATCGTTAATTACATTTTGAGCATATCCATTTTGAGAGCTTAAATCTTCCCAACCATGAATTTTTAAACGAAAACCACAAGAATCTTCAAGTTGGTCAGTTCTGAATTTGCGTTCCAATGTATTTAGTAAAATTTCACGTTCTTCAGAAGTATCTCCTGGTGATGCAATAGCTACATTAATTTCGCCTTGTTTTTTAGGTTGTCTTTTTTCAGGCACGGAATTGATTTCTAAATCAGAATTAGATAAAATATCTCTATTCCATTTAGAGTGATTAGATAATACATCTATTAGAGATTCTAAGTCGATTAGAATATTTTCTTGTTCTTCAGTAAGTTTTTGAGATTTTAGTCTTTTTAAACAATCTATACATAAATAAGCTTTTCGCATTCCAACATCAATACCTTTCTTTTTCCATAGAAAATCATAAATGCAGCCGACATTTTCGTCATGTCTAAATTCGGATTCATTTATTTCCCTGAATAAATATGCTATTATGAAGTATAAAATTCCATTCGACTCTGGTAGTTCTGTTAAGTGTTTCCAATGAGCCATTGAAAAAGGGACAATATTACCAAAAGCTTTAAAATAGAAACTATCATCATAAGGTAATGTTGTGAATATAAAGTTTTGATAACTATTTCTTTCCTCCTCTGATAGGCTTTCTCTAATGTCATTATGTGTGAAAGGATGAGAAATACAATCTTCATCCCAAGTTAATTCCACATTACTTACTTTAAATGACAGGAACTTTACGTATTTATCTAATAATTGTTGTAAATGATTTGAATCAACTTTAAGTGTACTATCAATTATAATATTTACTGTCATTTTCATTATTTGGTTAATTACACATAACGTTTACACTATGTTTAGTACGGATTTACAAAGAGCAAAACCCTCAATTACGCACATAGCCTAAAGTTAATATTTTGTTTTTAAATTATTCTTGTTTTAACCACCAAATTTAAGTTTTGGTTGGCTTTCTATGAAATACTGAACTTTCAATTAAGCGTTGAGCTCCGTATTAAATATAAATTTTGTTATGTACAGTCTTATTCATCTTGATTTCCATATGTTTCTAGATCGTATTTCTTGATGAACTTTTCAATCTTAGTTAGATTGTTAAATCTGAAATGTTTAATTTCCATATCCAATTTGTTTTGGTCAAATTTCTCTTCTAATGGTACAGTGAATACTTCAAAAAAACCTTCAATTTTTAGGTCGCGTACCATAGCAATTTCTATTTTTTTTTCGTACTCTCTTATGATTTCAAAACTATAGTGTGCTACACCTTTATTGTCTCTGTATGGAATGCTAATAACAACAACAACAAAAGGTTTGAAATGTAAGCGACACTGAACTTTTCCTTTTGCATATTTTAGCGTCTTAGTTTCTTTCTTTGTTTCATTATTTTTCTTACTTTTTGGAAATAAAGTGTGTAGTATTTTTGTATCCTTGTATAAAAGCATAGTGTAGTTTTCGCTACCATTATTTTCATTAGTCACTATTCCTCTGTAAAGGTCAAACACCTCAGGTCGTTTGTTTTTTTCAATATCCAAATTATCAGAATTATATAATTGGTCAATAATATCTTGATAGTCTATTATGGGGATAGATTTTTTTCCGAATTTAGAAGGGTTATCAACTTTTAAGTCACCTTGATGTTGCTTGAAATATGAATGTATCGACCAGTAATCGTGCCTTTCTTTTATGTGATTAAAGCCAGTATGAGAATCGCCATTAATAATAATAATTCCTTGAGCAGGACTAATAGTTATTATGTTAGTTTTATTCCTATTATTTACAAAATTCATCACAGTTGGTATTTGCCATTGTGGATTATTTTTTGCTTCAGTTAAGATTAATTGTATTTCTTCTTTTGTTAAAAGCTTATTCATTATAATCTAAGTAAAATGCATAATTAAAAAAGTGTCACATTGTACATAACAACCGAGTATGTTGCATGTGCAACATATACGCGTTATGTATTTTGTTTATTATTTTTATGTAAACCCAATGAAATCAAGTATCTTTCCATTTGTAAACGTTTATAAGTGTTTAAATATGGAACTTTAAGTCATAGGGTACAATCCAAATATAGCATTTTTAAATTGAAATAATAATAGCAATACACTGACAAATGTCAATAAAAGAAAAAAAGGGGCAAACGCCCCTATATTATGTTAGTTGTAAATCCAGAGTAAAACTGGTTTTTTACTAGGTTTTAAACGTTTGTCTAGCGCTTTCATTTCATTATCAGACACCATAGGGCAACCCCAACTGTTAGGACTATACTCGGGATAAATTTCTTTGTCAGGCATTTCTTCCCAAGAATGTAAAACAATGGTTCTGGCATAGGCGTTTTTATTGGTAGCTTCTAAACCATGTAATTTATAATTGAAGTGTACTCCCCAATTGCTATAGCCTCTTTTGCCTATTTTATATTTACCTAAAGATGAACAAAGCGTTTCATGTGTATTGCTAAATGTTGGTTTTGGCTCATACTCATCTTTACCTGGTAAATTACTACAACTGCCATGTGCGCATAAGGCTTCACTCACAATGGAATCATGTTTTAAATCGTAAACAAACAGTCTATTTTTACCAGAGTGAATACTCATGTCAATTAAAATGCAAAAATCAGTATTAAAGCCTTTTGCTTTACAATACGCAGCGGCTTGTTTAGCCTTAACTTCTGCTCTGTTAACTGTTGTTGGAGTAATGGTGAACCCAAAAGCAAGTAGGGCAAGTAAGCTGAATTTTAAAAGAATAGTTTTCATGTGTTTTAAGTTTTTGAAATGGTTTATATAGTTAGACAATTCAAAAGCTTAAATAAGTAACATATTATTTTTTTTAGTTACAGGTTTTACACCATTTTTTTGGTTTTCCAATTTCATCACTTATATCTGGAATGCAAGTACCTGATGGACAATTTGTAGTGTAGGCAATTTTAAAATTCTCTAAATATTGTTTTTCACATATTGTATTGGCGGTATAGGCACTGATTAAAATTCCCTTTTTATGCCATTTATCAACAAATTTATGAGTTACCATACAAATATTAGGTTCTATAATATCTACATTATATTTCTTTATAAATTTTGGCGCTAATAGAATAGCTAAATTGGCTTTTAGCTTACTTTTGTTCGGCGTGTTGTTTATTGAAAATGCCGTAATGATTTTTGAATCTCTATCATTAATTTCCTTTAATACGCTAGGGTAAAAGGTAGAAACGAAAAAATTATTATATAAATCATTTCCAAAACTAGTTAAGTATTTATCAAGTGTTTCTATAAGTGCATTTACACCATTTTTAGTCTTGTCACCGTGTGGCTTAAAATCTACTTCTAAAATAAAGTCGTTTTTTTTTCGGTTAAAAACTAGAACCGATAATGTATCAATTAACTCATCTAAAGAGCATACAAATTGAATATTGCCGTTAACTGTATCCTTAAATGGAATTTCTTTTAATTCTTTAAGGCTTAATTGACTTACGCTTAGGTTTAATTCACTTTGTAGTAATCTATCAATGGTGTGGTCGTGAAATAAAACCAACTGATTATCTTTTGTCAGTTGTACATCAACTTCAATGGCATTAGTACCATTACTAATACTTTGTAATATGGTTTCAAGTGTGTTTTCTGTACCACTTGCATACCCACCACGGTGAGCAAAATGTTGCTGTTCAAAGTAGTCAGAACTAAAGTGGTTTATGTTGTTTTGACCATAAGTAGTGGCTACAGTAATTAAGAAAAGTAGCGTACTAATTATTCTGTTTCTCTTCATTATTAATAGATGATTTAAAATATACTTAAGGCTTATATTTTAGATTCTAAAATTGACCTTTATTACTTTATAGTGTTATAAAAAAAAGTCCCCACATAACATGTGAGGACTAAATTTTAATTTTTATAACTAGTTTTTTACCAAATTGTAACTTTTAAACTGTCTGGAGCAATCATAGCTCCTTCTTCACAACCAAAAGCGTTTTGGAATTCAACCATGTTAGTTAATGGTCCATTTGTTCTGTAACGCGTTGGCGAATGCGGATCAGTTTTAACTTGGTTAATTAAATACTCATCTTTAGCATTAGAATGCCACACTTGAGCCCAACTTAAAAAGAAACGTTGTTTGTAATCATAACCACCAATCATTGGATCTTCTTTTCCTTCCATTGCTTTTTCTAAAGCATAGTAAGATAAAGTAATTCCAGCAATATCAGCAATG
>Ga0209292_1005390_pt1 | contig 13038 bp, 11 predicted proteins | sample GOMGulsemesocosm_2_FD_184634 | JGI IMG/M metagenome (GOLD analysis project Ga0209292, IMG submission 184634) | Methane-oxidizing microbial communities from mesocosms in the Gulf of Mexico - GOM9C Gulf of Mexico (SPAdes) (version 2) | ecosystem: Environmental > Aquatic > Marine > Cold seeps...
AGTAAAGGTGAATCACCGGTGATACGAACTATATCTGTCGCATTGTACTGCTTTACAACACCTTGAAACCTAGAAAGTACATCATTTTCGCTACCGCGAAAAACATTGATACCTAATGACTCAACATACTCAACTAAAATATCATTTTCATGATTAGTAGAAGTCGCTAAAACAATTTCATCTATTCTTTTGGACAGTGATAAACGTTCAATTAAATAACCAATAAGTGGCTTGCCATCGACCTTTTTCATTACTTTATTTGGTAAACGAGATGAACCCATTCTAGCTTGTATCACTGCAACTATATTTCTTTTAGACTGCATCAATTTAACCTACTGAATCCACTATGGCATACTGGCCCCTCTAATAATGATTCAGTTATATTATCTTTCTCTGCTGCTAATATTAATTTAAAGACTTCTGCAACATTCTTTAAATAGAGGTCAACAATCTCTTTTGAATGAGCAGCACAAACATATATAACATTACTTGCTAAAAACCCACGTTTTAACATTTCTTGTGTAAATAAGGTTTTAACGACTAAAGGGTTTGAACCTTTTAGCAATAAAATCAAGACTGAATTTACACCTAATATTTCAAGGTTAAACCCTGACTTATCTGCAACCTCAATTAACCCCTTTCGAATGTAATCTCCGGTTTCAATGAGCTTAGTGGGAATGTTTTCATTTTCAAATACTTCTAATGTTTTCAAAGCAGCTACAAAACCCACTCTCTCAGTCCAGTACGAGCTACTGATAAAAGAAAGTTGCGCAGCATCCATAATATCTCTTCTTCCAATCACAGCAGAAATTGGATGACCATTACCTAATGCTTTTCCTAAAACACAAATATCTGGCTCAAAATCCCAAAGTAAATGCGCTGCTCCAGTATTTAATCTAAAACCAGAAGAAACTTCATCAAAAATAAGCACCATATCATTAGCTTCACATAAAGATTTTATTTGTTTAATAAAATTGATGTCAGGCTCTTCATGACGGAAAATCTCCATCATTACAGCCGCACATTCGCCTTTATTTTTTTCTAGTATCGTTTTTAATGCTTCTATATCTCCAGCATTAAATGGTAATACTGTACCACCCAAGCCTTTAGGAACTCCTGATGGGCTAAGCCCCGGTAATAACTGGTTATCTAAATTTTTTGCGTCTTTTAAGTTTGTTGCTAAATACCAATCATGCCAACCGTGATAACCACAAAAAGCGATTTTATCTTTACCAGTATGCGCGCGTGCAATTCGAACAGCCATAGAACAGGCTTCTCCACCTGTTCGTGAAAATCGAGCTCCACCAGCCCAAGAGTGAAGTTCTATTAATTTTTCTGCGAGCTGTACTTCTTCAAAACAGTTTAAACTAGACATACAACCATCTGATACAGCGTTGATAACCGCTTCTGAAACTTCTGGATGAGCATAACCTAACGGAGAGGTGCCAATGCCCATAATACTCATATCATAATAATGATTATCATCAAGATCCCAGACTTCACACCCTAATGATTTTTTATAGTACGCGGGCCATAATTCAGGCAAAAACATTTCAGCTCTTTTAGATAATAATTGATTACCTCCGGGAATTATTTTCTTTGCTTGTTCCCATAATTTTGCACCTGAATTTTCTTTTAGACTTTTTTTAGCCGGCATTATAGTAACTCCAAAAAATACCTTTCAATTTCAATGCTAGTTTACAAGCAAATATTGCTCCAGAACATATAAAATCAGAAAGATTTAATTTTTAAGCATTTAATAAAGATAGGATATTATTAGGTTGAGAATTTGCTTGAGCTAGCATCGCAGAGGTTGCTTGCTGGGTTATTTGATTTTTAATTAACTCTGCAGTTTCCATTGCATAATCAGTATCTTCTATACGCGAATTGCTTGCACTTAAATTTTGTGAAATATTTTGTAAATTATTAACAGTATGATCTAGTCGATTCATAACAGCACCCATTTGTGCTCTTTGAGTATCAACAATTCGAAGAGCATCATCAGCTGCAAATACGGCAAACTGAGGATTATCTTTAACCTCTAAATAATCGATCCCTAGATTTTTAGTACTAAAAGTACCTAAAGTTAATGTAATAATCTCTAATGCATTTGCGCCAACTTGTAAATCAACAACTCTACCCCCAGCTCCACTAATATGAGCTTCATATAATTCGATACGTTGTTCCGTTATATCAGAATTAGTTGAAGGTAAATTATAATTAGTTGAATTAAAATCACCACCTGCATCACTGTCGTCATCTCCCGTTACATAGAGCTCTGTAAAACCTTTCGCTCCTGAATTACCTGAACCTAAGCCTGTCATTACAGTGTCATAATCAATTATACCGCCCGCATCTGAACCACTTAATGAACCAGAATCTATATTTGTTAAATCCATTTCATCTACTATAAACTGTTCAAAAACAGTTGGTTCAGCACCAACTGCTGGAGCACCACCTAACTCAGTAAATAAAGCTGCTTCATTTGCCCAACTTGTGGAAGCACCTAAGGCTGCATCTAAAGTTAAGCCATTGCTCAATTCAGACATTAATCCTTTAATACCATCAGTGCCAATTTTACTTTCAACATAGCGCATCACAACATAACCTCCAGAATAAACACCCGCTGTTGGTAATGCACCAGCTGGGTTTCCTCCTGCACCTTGCCAATTAGTATCGAGCTCAGTCCAAATTGCACCGGCACCTAATGCTGCTATATCATTTGATAATCTCGAATCTGCACCACGGATAGCTTCTGCAGTGCCTTCTTTAAACCAAGTTGGAATATTGGACCAATCTCCAAAATTAGCCCCCATTGTCGCATGTACCATTTCATGTAAAACAACTTCATCCAATGCAAGTCCGTTAGGATCTCCTTTAGGTAAGTTTGAAGCATTAAAATCATCTAAATCAATCACCATAACTTGATTAAATGCCCCGATCCCAGCAACACTTGTCGCTTGTACATAAGCGGCTGTGCCACCCGCACCATCAACTTGCTCTAAATCAATTTTGAGTGTCTGCCCTTTGCCATCTATGCCAAGTTGATCAAAAATTATTTGTTCTGACTCTCTTAACCAAGATGAAGCTAAGCCATTGACCATATCTCTTTCGACAATATCAACTAAGCGTCCATCACCCATATCAAATAGCTTTTGACTACCAAAGCGAGTTGTTTCATTTATTCGATTAATTTCTAATTTTAACTGGTCTACTTCTTCTTGAATTGATGCCCTGTCACTCCTGCTATATGTACCGTTTGCAGCCTGGAGTGCTAAATCTCTTATCCTATGTAAGTTAGCAGTAACTTCAGTTAGTGCGCCTTCAGCTGTTTGTGCCATAGATATGCCATCATTTGCATTTCGTATCGCCACAGCATTACCATTAATTTTTGCAGTGATCCTATGAGACAATTGCATGCCCGCAGCATCATCTTCAGCATTATTAATACGCAGGCCTGAACTTAATTTTTCCATCGAATTTGCAGTTGCATTACTCACAGTTGTTAACTGTCTTTGAGTAAAAAGCGAACTTAAATTGGTAGAAACAGAAAGCATAATGCCAACCTAAAAAAGATGTATACACTTATATCGGAATCTATTTCAAAATCTTTAAACTAATATCAAGTAAAATTACAATCAAATAATAAGTACATATCTTCATTATCGCCGTTAGCTATATAAAGCATTAAGACTCAACATAAGTTTCTTATTTACACTTTTGATAAAGATAAAATAATCAAATAAGTTAATTTAGGTATACTAATTGCTTTTACTATCATTAAGTCAATATTTCTGAGGTTTTAAATGGACATTATCAGCTCGAAAAAAGTTATTAATGACGAAGAGTTTAATTTTGTTATGAATGGTTCTGAAATTATAAGAATTGGACATGATGTCAATGAAGGCTATGAAGACAGGCATAAACTTTTTCAACGTTGCATTATTGATAAGGACTTCCCTACTTCGAACAGTTTAATCTCTAACTCATTTAACCGTATAAAAAACGTGCTTTCTCCTGAAGTATGTCAATCATTAATCGCGGAACAAAAATCAGAAAATTTTAATCATAAAAAAGCATTACAATCTTTATTACCAGAAATATTAAACCAAGAAATAGATACTCAAGTTAAGAGTTATTTCAAGACCGAGTATGCGATTACGTGGTACGAATTTACTGAAGTTACGGCAGAAAACGATGAGTCTTTCTATTATACTAAATGGCATTGTGATGGCGGCCCATCCAAACATTTAAAAATCATGGTATATTTTAATGCAACATCAGAGCATGGTGGTAATACCTTTTTCTACCCAAAAGAAAAAACAACTGCGTTAAAAGACCAAGGCTATATCTTTTGTAAAATACAGGATAGAAAAAAAGATATCTCTTCTTTATTAAGCTATTTAGGTTTTGACCCTCTACCAGAGCAATATAATTTAACGCCTGGTGATGCCATTCTTTTTAATCCCTTTGATGTAGCTCACAGATGTGATGTACCTAAAGAAGGCCAGAAGCGATATACGCTTAGTTTATGCTTAGTGCCATCACCATTACCTTGGGATACTGTAAATCATTCTTATTGGCAGCCTGCACATCAATGTATGTCTTTTCAAGATATACAAAAAAGTATTTCACTACTACCTGTTCCCGTAAATTCAAAGTTAGAAAATGATACTATTTTAGTCTCAGGAACAGGGGGAATTCAGACAAAAAATGAATTAAAATATTTACTAAAAAATATTTTCTCTGATGATGTTTACGTTAATGATATGTATAAAAGGATCATCGAATTTGACCCTAATCTTAATCAAGTAACTGACCTAAATAAGTTAATGCAATTATTAAAAAACTCTTTCAAGGCATCAATTCCTTGGGAAGGTGTCCTTAAAAGTTTTGATACGCGTAATCTTCTAGAACTCGCTGAGTTTGAAGAGTCGAATATTAAATCAACCATTTGTTATAACCTTCAAGGGAAGCCTAATCCAAATGCAGTTTTTTGGCCAAACCCGACTCATCCAACCGTACCACAAAATAAATTTGAGCAACGACCTTATGTTATTAAACATCCCATAATGACAAAAGATACACCCATAGGTTCAGCTGGCAGTTGTTTTGCTTTTGAGATATCTAAAGTATTACAACAAGATAATTATAACTATGTTATATCTGAAAGAATTGATGATCCTAACTCTGAAGTGATAGTGGATGGCTATAATCCAGGCGATAAGATTGTAAAATTTAGTGCTAATTATGGCATTATTTTTAATAGCCCTAGCTTTACTCAGCTTGCAGAAAAAGCCTTTTCAAAAAGAAAACAACAAAAGCTGCTAGCCCATGTACCTGGAGGACTATATACAGATCCTTATCGAGAAAATGTTTTTTTCAAATCAGTGGCTGCATACGAAAAAGATTATGATGCACATACACAAGCATTAAAGAATACATTTTTAACCTGTGAGGTGTTTGTTATCACGCTTGGCTTAAATGAATGTTGGATGTTAAAAGATGGTACCGCTTTATCAAGAAACCCCAAAAGTGGTATGTCTCACTTAATAGAGCATAAAATACTTTCCGTTGCCGAAAATGTAGCCTACATACAAAAGTTTTTTGATATTATTAAAGAAAATAACCCTAAGTTTAAACTTGTGATAACACTCTCCCCGATTCCATTTTTAGCAACAGGTAGAGCAAATTCTCATCATGTAATAGAAGCTAATACGCATTCTAAAGCAGTATTACGAGTTGCCGCTGAAGAATTAGTTAAAAATAACAAAGATATGTATTACCTTCCAAGTTATGAACTGGTTACAGAATGTAGTCAAAACCCTTGGGAAGCAGATCATCGGCATGTTACTCAAGAAACTGTACTAAGAGTCATTGACATGTTTAAAGAAATGTTTGTAATTGATAATATTAAATAATGTAAGGATAGGTATGAACAATTGTATTGTTGTTGGCGGCGGTTTATGTGGGTTATTTTCTTCAATCATATTAGCCGATAAATTTAAAAAAGTTTATATCATAGATACTGATGCACAGTGTGGTGGCCTATTGAAGTCTGTAAAAGATGAATTAGGTATCGTTTATGATCAAGGTACTCATATTCCTAATACAACTGGCGTTAAAGAAATTGACAATATACTTTTTGGCCCTGAACCGGAACGAAAGCAACATTGGCAAGATTTAGGCAAGTTAAAAACAGGGAATTTCTTTAACGGTCAATGGGATCTTGAAACCCAAATAGTTGATACTAGAAAATTACCGGAACAGATATATCAAAAAGGTATTTTAGAGCTGCTTACCCTTACAGAACAAAGTAATGCTGAAGATATAGCAACCTATTTAAATGATACAATAGGTCCTACTTTTACTTCTGAAATTGCATATCCTTTAGTTAAAAAAATATATGGTCAAGATGTTGACGCCACAAAGCTAAAAACTAACTCATCTGTTAGCTACTTTGGTTTAAGTCGTGTATTAGGTTTAAATTCAGAAGTTACAAAAAAATTAAAAGAGCTTCCCGCATTTGATGATAAATTGGGCTATCACAGCACAGATGATTATAATCAAAGAGTAATACTCGATGGTACCGTAGAGCCCACCTATTATTACCCTACTAATGGTAAAGGTGTGCAATATTGGATTGATGGTTTAATAGCTCAAGCTAAAACCAAAGGCGTTGAGTTTCTTACCCAGGAATCTATCAGTAAAATAGAACATGAAAATGGATCTATTACTAAAGTTCACTTAGCCAAAAGTAATCTGAAATTAGAATGTGACTTTTTATTTTGGAGTGCGCCACCCGCATTAGCCCTACATGCTGCGGGAGTTCCCAGCAAAAAAGTAAAATTAGACTTCAGAACAGCAAATATTTTTCACTATAATTTTGATTTACCGATTCTCAATTCTGAATCTCACTATATTTGGAACTGGGATCTCGATGCTAAGAGCTTCCGTGTTACTTTACACCCTAATTTAGATAAAAATAAGCACACTAACCATTTAACAATTGAAGCGCTATCAGGTAGAGATGACTATGAAGAAATTACATCTGAAGATATGTTAAATGAATTAATTAATATGGGTCTTATTTCCAAAGAAGCTAAAGTAATTAGCCAACTCAGGCAAACCATTCATAATACATTTCCAGTTCCAACATTTGAATTCAGTGAAGCAACAAAGGATAATTATGACAAATTATCTCAAGAGTTTATTAATGTAATGGTATCAGGACGTTTTAGTGGTAAATACTGGTTTCATGGAGATGTAATCAAAGCTGCGTATGACGAAATACAACTTAGGTTTTCTTAATTAATGAATACAGAACATAAATATTAAACAATGAATAAATTTATCTTCCAATGTAATGCAAATGAGCTATGTGGTTTAGGACATTTAATGCGATGTTTAAACATTGCTGTTGCCTTAAAAGCACAAAATAATGAAAACCATATTATATTTAATGGAAAGTTTAATTCTTTTGCAAATAAATTATTAAGTCACAATAGCTTTGGTATAACTAATACACAGAGTTTTGATAGTTTTCATGATACAACTTTGATCTTAGATGACTATTGTCTTTCTCAGATTGATATAGACCTAATAAGAAGCAAAGTGAAAACCTTCATTAAAATTGATGATTTTAATGAGTTTGATTTAACGCATTTAGATTTAATTATTAATTTCCGTTCTTGTGCAGAGTCAGAAAACTATTCAAATAATAATACTTGCCTAGGCTTAAACTATTTTCCATTTAAAAAGCCATTAATAGATATTAGAGAAAATAATTTAATAAATGAAAATAGTGACGTTTCCAATATTGTTATTTTCATCGGTGGTACCGACTTAACAGGTGTCGGTTTTAAAGTGCTTAATTTATTGATTGAATGTGTGGAAGATAAAAACATTTATTTGATAGATAAAAACTCTGAAACGAAAACAAGTTATATTTCCAACAATAATCAAATTACAATACTGCCACTGGTAGAAAAAATTGAAGAATTTTATAAGCTCGCAGATGTATTTATTACAGGTGGTGGCTTAAGTAAGTATGAAGTTGCATTTTGCTGTATTCCAAATGCATCGATATCTCAAAATATTGGCCAGGCTGATGATACAAAAATATTAGCTGCTCAAAATTTAACTTATGATTTAGGTGTTGCTACAGAGTTAGAACCTAAGGTGATAAAAAAAGAGTTACTCTCATTTTTACAAAAGAGTAATTTATTAAAGATTAAACATGCAGCAAAAATATCTTTTTCTACAAATTCGACAATAAAATTAGCGCATAAAATTATTAAGGTCTCAAAATGACTATTTTCACAACAAAAAAAAATGAATGGTCGCAAAATGCACTTGATACAGATGATTTAAAAAAGCAGGTTTGTCGTCCTATTAATAATAAAAACTGGAATGAGTTAGTTGCAGACATCAGCTGCAAGCTTGATTTAACACCAGGGCTAAACTCTATTCTTGACGTAGGTTGTGGCAACGCATTGCTTTTATCTCAATTAACACCAAAAATAGAAAACTATTATGGCACTGATTATGCCGATTCTATGATCTCACAAGCGAAACATCAGATATCAAATGGCCAATTTAGTGTTGGAGAGGCTGCGGAACTCAATTTCACTGACAAGCAATTTGATAGAGTATTGAGTTATAGTATTTTTCATTACTTCCCAGATGAAAGTTATATAAATAAAGCGATTGATGAATTTATTAGGGTGACCAAACCTGGCGGCATTATCTTAATTGGCGATCTATTAGATAAGCAATTTGAGCAAACAATAAAAGATGCTAGCGACCTAGAGTACGAAAAGCAGTTACCATATATTATGCGTTACTCTGAATGGACTTTTTGTGATTTAAATAAAGTTAAAGCGCAGTTAGAGAAAAACAACAAAGTCACAAAAGTTGAAATTTTAAAACAACCAAAAAACTTTCAATTAAGTCATTATCGTAAGGATTTAAAAATTTGGCTGTAACGCACTTTCCCGAGCTCACGAAGCAACTCGCTTTAAACTTAAACCGAAAGCATACTGTTATGACAAGCTCAGGCAGTACAGCTTTAATTACAGCATTATTAGCGGCGAAAATCCCTAAAGGATCAGACGTAATTATGCCGGCAATTTGTTGCCCAGCGGTTTTATTTGCCATTCAATTAGCTGGGTTTACCCCCATACTTGCAGATGTGAGTCTTAATGATTTTTGCATGAATGTTACACAAGTAAAGTCGGCGCTAACAAACAATACCAAAGCAATTGTTGCTGTACATGGTTATGGCCATTATTGCCAAATAGATGAACTGGAGGCTTATGCTAAAAAAAATAGTATAATATTAATAGAAGATGCGTGTTTAGCTATGGGCGCTACTTTTAAAGGTAAACCTTTAGGCAGTTTTGGCGATATAAGTATTATCAGTTTTGGTTATGATAAAACAATTAATTGTAATTATGGCGGATTATTAGCAACAAATAATCACTCTTTATATCAAAATGCGATCAATACAATTAATCAGAACGACTTTTTTACTTTTTCACCTTCTGAAGTCCAATTAGATGAACTCAATTTAAAGTTATCTCAACTGCCTAGTGCTATTTTAAAACGAATTGAAAATACTAAACTTTGTAATAATTTATTAAAAAATGAAAATGTAATTAAACTTCCTCAAAGTGAAGATATTGTATATTGGCGTTACCCTTTATTGATTATAAATAATAGAGATGAATTAGTTAAAGCAGCTCAGTCTCGCGATATAACAATTACGACTCATTACAAATCGTTAGATCAGCTTACAACAGGGGTGTATCTTAAAAATGCACATTATATCAGTGAGCATATCGTTAATATTTTCATCAGACCTGAAACGCCTCAAAAGCAATTATTAGATATAATTAAATTTATTAATGAGTATGCAAAATGATCTCTGATTTAAAAAAGCATTATAAAAACTTACTAGCTAAGCATGGTCCTTCTCCTGAAGCTGTTCAGCATATAAATAAAGAATCACAATATAAAAGGTTTGAAGTTCTTTCTCAAATTGATTCGGAATTAAACTCAGTTATTGATCTAGGCTGTGGCTTAGGTGATATGTTTCAATATCTAGATTCTAATAATTTTAAAGGGAAATACTTAGGTTTAGATTTTATGCCTGAGTTTATTGCCCTATCAACTGAAAATTTTTCAGAACATCAAAATACGCAGTTTAAAACCTTTGATTTAATGTCTGAAAAAATTCCTACTGGTTTCGATTACATATTGCTTAGCGGTGTCTTTAATAATAATCAGCAAAACAATGAAGAATTCATGCTTACAACTATCAAAAAGATGTTCGAAAGTTGTGAAAAAGGAATTGCTTTCAATGCAATGTCAACTTATGTGGATTTTCAAGATAACAATTTATATTATTCTGATCCCTTAAAGATTTTTGATTATTGTAAAAGAAACTTAACAAGGCGTGTTGTATTAAAACATGATTACCTTGTTAAAGAAGGCAGTATTCCATTTGAATACACAATCTTTTTATATAAAGAGGAAAGAGTATGATTTGTGCCATTATGCAACCAACATACCTGCCTTGGTGTGGATATTTTGACTTGATAGATCGTGTAGATAAATTTGTATTTTTAGATGATGTAAAGCTTGAAAAAAGTGATTGGCATGTGCGAAATCGAATCAAATCCGCTTCGGGTGAAACGATGTTAACCATAGATGTCTCTTTGCCTAATGGCCGTATGAACACTATGATCAATCAAGCTCAACTTAATATGAAAGCACCTTGGCAAAAAAAACATTTAAAATCAATTTACTCTAATTATAAAAAAACCAAATACTTTGATCATGTTTACCCTTTTTTGGAATCACTTATAAATACACATCATGACCATTTAAGTGACTTTACGATTTCAATTATTGAAGCCATCTGTCTAAAAATAGGGATTCAAACACAATTTATAAAATCATCTGATATGGGAGGCCTAGAAGGAGTTAAAGATGAAAGGCTAGTCTCTATTTGTAATAAATTAACTGTTAAAAACTATTTATCTCCAGTAGGATCAGCTGTTTATTTAAATCAAAATACACCTGGAGGCGCTTTGGTAAAACAAAATATAAACCTCTATTATCATCAATTTGAACACCCGACATACGAACAGTTATTTGGTGAGTTTAAAAGCCATTTATGCATCATTGATATGCTTTTTAATTGTGGCTTTGATAATACTCTAAGCTTAATTCGAAGTGGCAGAAGAAAAATGCTATCTCATACAGAATTTGGGGGATAAAATGAAAAATAAACTTAAAACAGTAAGGTTTAATTTACGTGAACTAACAACTCTGGATGCTTCTGAAAAATACCTTGCTTGGCTTTCAGGGAATATAACATCTGAATACATTTCTTATAAAAGCGAGGATCTCACATCATTACAAGATTATATCCTTGCTAAACAGCAAGACTCTAACTGTTGGTTTTATGGGATTTTTACTAAAGACAACCAAGAACATATTGGCAACATAAAATATGAAAGACACCAAGACCATAAAAATGTTGCTACTTTAGGTATATTAATTGGTGATGAGTCATACCAAGGAAAGGGAGTTGCAAAAGAAGTTATCAATGCTTCCACCATATTTTTAAAAGAACATACAAATATAACAAAGATAAACTTAGGGGTTTCTGAAAAAAATATATCCGCAATTAAAGCGTATGAAAAAATAGGGTTTACACATACCACTAATGGATTTTATAAATTTCCATCTGGCTCTATAGAAATGATTTTAACGTTGTAATTTTGATGAAAAAGTTACTTTTATTTTCTAGAGATCCTGGCGGCGCCAACCTTATCGTTTCAATGTATCCTATTTTAAGCCAAGAATATGATATCGACTTATATGGAAAAGATACTGCATTACATGTTTACGAAAAAAACAATTTAGCATGCAAAAATATGAATCAATTACTCCCATCTATCAATTCTAAAACAATTACTGAATTTTTAATTCATCACAAATATGATGGTATTTTAACAAGTACTAGCGCGGAAGATTTCACTGAACGATTACTTTGGCAAACAGCACAAAAATTAAATATTTTTAATGCCGCTATTTTAGACCAATGGATGAACTACTCTCTTCGCTTTTTAAAATCACCTGAAAGTTACCAAACAAAAAAAAAGTACAATTTGAGTGAATATATATTACCTCAAAAAATATTTGTTATGGATGAATATGCTAAGAAATTAATGGTTAAAGAAGGTATTCCTGATCAGCTTATTAGAGTTACTGGGCAGCCCTACTTTGAAAGTTTTATAAAAAAAAGCATAAAAACGGTTACGGCGAGCAAGGATAATGAAAAGATAACTTGGTTATTTGCATCAGAGCCCATCACGACTGTTTATGGCAAGGAAAAAGGTCTAAATATTTATGGTTATACAGAACAATCTATTCTATATGCTACCTGTAAAGCAATTAATAAATTACAATGCAAACGTATACAATTACAAATAAAACCACACCCAAGAGACGATATAAAGGTTTATACCGATATTTGTAATCAGTTTCCTTTTGTATCTCTTATTACAATAAACTCAGTAGATGCCATTTTACAAAGTGATGCTGTACTTGGTATGTCATCTACCTTATTACTTGAAGCCGCTTTATTAGATAAACCAATACTAAGCATTCAGCTTAATTTAAAAATTAATTCTCCATTCATTCTAGATCAAATAAATAAAAGCAAATCCATTATCAAAGAAGAAAAGCTTGAAAAAGAGCTAAACCTACTAGCTGAGCAGAATCCTAGTGCTACAGATTCAAAGTTTACGGTCAGTTTAACGACTCAGAAAAGTGCAATTTCGAATATATTTTTAGACATAAAAAAAAGGTTAAACTTTAAAATTTAACCCTTTTTTTATTTAAGTGACCAGTCCTAAATAAGGTTGACACTTTTCCATCAGTAAATAGGAGAGTGTTATGAAATCAACAACTAAACGTACTCAAAAAGATTACTCCCTCGCTTTTAAATTAGGTGTAGTAGAT
>Ga0209292_1005400_pt1 | contig 13031 bp, 14 predicted proteins | sample GOMGulsemesocosm_2_FD_184634 | JGI IMG/M metagenome (GOLD analysis project Ga0209292, IMG submission 184634) | Methane-oxidizing microbial communities from mesocosms in the Gulf of Mexico - GOM9C Gulf of Mexico (SPAdes) (version 2) | ecosystem: Environmental > Aquatic > Marine > Cold seeps...
GCCGCTGGCGCCACGGTTTCCTGAGGCAAAGGCTTGGTTGAGCTAGGCGGTGTTGGTGTATCGGTGCCTTGGCCGGGTACGGTCACTGCTGTGGCAGCCGCCGGGGTGACCGTTGCAGGTGCCGATTGATCTTTGATCGGGATCAGCAGGTATTGGCCCTCACGGATGGCAAAATCACTGCCCAGACCATTCCACTCGGCCAGCGCCTTCACCGGCACCTGGTACAGCCGCGAGACGGTATAAGCGGTTTCGCCCCGGGCCACCTTGTGGCGGACCGGCTCGGGGCCGTCCTGAACCTGAGGTTTTGCGACCTTGGCCGGTGTGGGCTGCAATTGGGTGGTGGTCACGGAGCCTGGGTTCGGAGAGGTTGCAGCGGCCCCGTCGATGGCAGATCCGGCCAAGGACTCGATGTCCACCGAGCCCGGGTTTGCAGTGCCAGAGGAAATCACCTGATCCGGAGCCCGTCGTGGTAGGGCTAAGACCTCGCCGGGGCGCATTTTGTCGCTGGCTTGCACGCCGTTGAAACGGGCAATCTCGTCCACCGGCAATCCGACACGGGTGGCAATATCAGCAACAGTATCACCGCGCCGTGCCACCGCTACCTGATAGGTGGGGTAGGTGATCAAGCCGCGATCATCCGCATCCGGGCGCCCGGTGGTGGCATTCTGCGCCGCGTTTGTGGTGTTGAAAGCGCCGACCTGACCGCGCAGATCGTAGTCCAGCGGCCCATCGCAGGCAGCCAGTAGCCCCAGCACAGACACCACAGCAGCGCTGCGGCGTGTCAGGCGGGAAAGGGGAAAACTCACGGTCATTCTGCGCTCCTGAAAATGCGATCCCCCTTGTGGTCCGGGGGTATACAATCACTCATTCATGTGGTCAGCCAATTTGGCTGCTGGTCTGAACACCGGGTGGGTCCAGACTGCGTTACACTTATGTCTCTTTGCCCAGACCCTCAAGCAGCGGTACAAAACGAACCGGGCGCAATTCATCATATTCCAGACCATCCTGGGTTTTATGAACCCGGATCAGGGTCTGCACCGTATCGGACTGGCCAACCGGCACCACCATGATACCGCCGATTTTCAGCTGCGCCAAGAGCGGCCCCGGAGGGTCCTCGGCAGCTGCGGTAACAAGAATGCGATCAAACGGCGCCTGGTCGGGTAAACCAAAGCTGCCGTCGCCCACCAGCGAGGTGATATTGGCAAGGTGCAGATCATCAAAAATTTGCCGCGCCTCGCGCACCAGTCGGGCATGACGGTCAACCGTATAGACCCGGCGCGCCAATTTTGACAGGATCGCCGCCTGATAGCCCGAGCCAGTGCCAACTTCGAGCACGGTATCGCGAGGTGAAACCTGCAGGGCTTGCGTCATCAACCCAACCACCGAAGGCTGCGAGATGGTCTGGCCGCAGGCAATGGGCAGCGGCATGTCTTCATAGGCCCGCTGGGCAAACAACCCGCGAATGAAGGGGCCACGGTCGACCTCTTCCATCGCATTCAACACCCGCGTTTCGGTCACCCCTTTAGAGCGCAGGGCAAACAGGAATTGCATTTTTGTTTCGGGATCGGGGCTGCTCATTGGATGACCTTCAGGGCCTCCAGCGCGTCATGGGCGGTCAGGTCTGCGCGCATAGGTGTCACCGAGATATAGCCATCCAGATTGACTGCAGCATCGGTGCCCGGCGCTGAGGGGATATGCTGGTCGCCGCCCTTGATCCAAAGATAGGGGCGTCCGGTTGGCGACAATTGCGGTTCGGCGGTGAACGAGGTGCCGGGCCGGAAACCCTGTGCTGCGACGCGGGTGCCTTTGACCTCAGCCGCCGGAACAGGCGGGAAATTGACGTTGTAAAACAGACCGTAAGCCTGATTTGACATCACCCCGGCCTCGATGATGCGCGAGATCAGCGAGGCCCCATGCACGGCAGCGGCGTCAAATGGATTGGCCAACTCGTAGTTTTTCGCACCAAAATATTGCGACAGACCGATGGCAGGAATGCCTTGCAGCGCGGCCTCGATGGCTGCCCCCAAGGTGCCAGAGTACAGCGCGTTCTCAGCCGAGTTATTGCCCCGGTTTACCCCTGAAAGCACCAGATCAGGCGGAGCGTCTTTCATCACCACATGCAGGCCGGCGAGAACGCAGTCGGCGGGGGAGCCTTCGGCGGCAAAGCGGCGTTCGCCTAGTTTGGTCATCATGGTGGGGTGGGTATAGCTGATGCAATGGCCGACACCGGATTGCTCAAAGGCGGGGGCTACAGTCCAGACTTCGCCCTGAGGACCGGCCAATGTTTTGGCGATGTTTTCCAAAACCACCAGCCCCGGAGCGCTGATGCCGTCGTCATTGGTGATGAGAATGCGCATGGGTGGCCCTTAGCTGGTGTTTTTTACTGCATAGGCGGTGGCGGCAAACGGGGCAAGTCTTTGCAGTGTTTGACAGACATCTGGGCGATGCTGCTGGCAGCAGGGCCACAGCCCGCAGTCTGTGTAGGCTGCGGGCTGGCACGCACCGCAGTCATTGCGCCCGCCTGGGCAGATATCCGTATTTCCAACGCAGCTAGGTAGTCAAACCAATGGCGCCGGTGATCCGGCGCAAAGGAAGCAGGGGCAGGCGGCGTTAGCGCCAACCTGTCGTTCAGGTCAAGCGAGCTGCAGTTCTGCAAGCAGGCGCTTTGCCTCAGTCATCGGAGCGGCCAGCTTGTCGCGGTCCTCGCCCGGGAAAAACCGTGCGCGCAGGGCGGTTGGCATCGGCTGAGGTGCGACAATCGACACCTTGGGGCCGGTTTTCGCGGTCTCGGCTGCCCAAGATTGGGCTAGCGAGATCTGGGCGGCCTTGGTGGTGCCATAGGTGCCAAAGAATTTTTCGCCCGCGCGGGGATCATCAAAGAAGGCAGCCTGGCCCTTTTGACCCAACAGCGGGGCGATATAGGCAATAAGCTGCGCCGTGGCGCTGGCATTGACAGCGAGGGATTTGTCCCAGTCTTTGCCTGCCGCAAAGTTTGCTGGGCTAAGCGGGGCTGCATAGATGGCACTGTGCATCCACAGGTCCAGCTGCCCCCAACGGTCGTGAATGCCACGACACAGTGTTGCCATGGCGCCTGCGTCGGTGACGTCCATTGGGGCCAGCGTGGCGCTGCCGCCTGCGGCCTGGATGCGATCATCCAACTCCTCGAGTGCGCCGGTGGTGCGGGCCACCGCGATAATGTGGTGGGTTGGTGCCAGGGCTTCGGCCAGAGCAGCACCCAATCCGCGCGAAGCGCCGGTGATAAGAGCAAGTTTCTGTGTCATGGCTGTCTTTTGATCCGAGTGCCTCTGCGGGTCAAGGGGGCATCCTGCGGCGGATTAGCTTCCGGGGATGGCAAGGCGGTGGGTGGTGCCGTTTTTCTCGAGCAAGACACCGTTGGCATCAATGCCGACGACCCGCCCCGAGGGCAGGCGGGTGCCGCGGGTCACCTTGCGCACGCGACCGCTGGGCAGACGCATCAGGGCACTTAGATCTTCAGAGGGGCCAAACACGCCCATCAAGGTCAGTGACTTTTGGTTCAGTGCTTTGTCTTGGGTGGCCAATCGGGCCACATTGGCATTGGTCATCGTCGTATCCTCATAACCGCAATGCTGCGGTTGCACATGTGTTTCAGCCGCGGCGCTTAGCAGCCGTGGGCATCGGGGAACAGGATGAGGAAAAAGGCGGTGCGCGGGTTGTCGCAGAGGGAGGTGCCATTGGGCAATTCTCTGCGCAGACCTTTGCAAATATCGGGCGGGTGGTCGCACCACCCTTGAAACTTAAATGTGGTCGGGCTCAGGCGTCATAGACCAGCGAGGCCACGTCATGGCCGTAGGAATAAAGCAGCTCGAACAGCTCTTCCAGCTCAGCACCGTTTTTCTGCAGCGGGTAAAGCGGGTGGCCGGTCTCGGAGATCTTCATCTCGGGGTATTGGCCCAGGGGACGCATATGCAACATGCCCGCCACTGGTTCACTAACGCCCGGAGGGATGGCGTTAGACAGCCATGCGGGGCGGTTGCCCAGGCTCTCGCCCTCTTGCATGTCGAACAGATCGAGATAATCGGTGAAATCTTCGGCGCTGACGCTGGCCCAGGTGCCGAGGATAAACTCTTCGTCGTCGCCGCCGATCAATGGCACTGCCAGCACGCAGCGCAGGAAGTGCAAATCACCAAGGCGGCAGAAGTCATCGGTCAGAATGTCGCCGCGTTCAGCAAGAAGGGCCGAGTTGTCCTGCTGCGGCATGTCTTCGGGGCACAGGTCCGGGCGGTCACAGGCCAGGCTGAGCAGTTGCGCAAAGGTGGCGCCACAACAGCGGCATTGACGTGACGAAGTCAACATACGGGCAAGATGCGCGTCCAAAGGGGGAGGCCTTTCGTTGGCGTAATGGAAAAGGCGCTGACCGATTGGTCAGCGCCTCCAAAACTGGATGAGTCGGCTCTTACTCGGGTGTTACCCAAATTTCAAACACTCACTGCACCTAAGTGGGCATAAGCACTTTTTTGCTGGTTCCAGAGCAGGCACCAGCGGTGAAGGGCCTAGTTGGATGTGGCCAATTTGGCACCGTTCCACGAGTCGCCGGTGATTGGCATATCCTTGACCTTTTTACTGACGCGGCTGGTGGTTTCCAGCGAGTCCAAATATTCCTCGCTGACACTGCCGGTCAGGTAATCGCCATCAAAACAAGAGCAATCAAACTGTTCGATGTCCTTGTTGCCCTCTTTTGCCGCCCAGATCAGATCTTCGAGACGTTGGTAGATCAGCGCATCCACTCCCAGTTCGGCCCGGATCTCTTCGAGCGATCTGCGATCTGCGATCAGTTCGCGCTTGGTCGGCATGTCGATGCCATAGACATTGGGGAATTTCACCGGCGGCGAGGCGCTGGCAACGTATACTTTTTTGGCCCCAGCGGCGCGACACATCTGTACGATCTTTTTGATGGTGTTGCCGCGCACAATCGAATCATCGATCAGCAGGATGTTCAGCCCCTTCATCTCGAGCGGGATCGCGTTCAGTTTGCGGCGTACCGATTTCTGGCGTTCTTCCTGACCGGGCATGATGAAGGTCCGACCGATATAGCGGTTCTTGACCAGCCCTTCACGATAGCGAATGCCGGTGGCATTGGCCACTTCCAGCGCAACAGGGCGCGCTGAATCAGGTACCGGGATAATGCTGTCGATTTCCAACCCGGCCTCTTGGATCTGCTTGGCCAGTGTTTGGCCCATGCGCAACTGGGTTTTGTAGACGGAAATACCGTCCAGCATCGAGTCTGGCCGCGCCAGGTAAACGTATTCAAAGATACAGGGGGTCAGTTTTCCCTCAACCGCCTGAAAGCTGTGCATATTGCCGTCGAGGTCGATCAGCACAGCCTCGCCAGGGTTCACATCCCGCAGTTTTTCAAAGTCATTGATGCCAAAGGCCACGTCTTCCGAAGCAAACGCATAGTCAATGCCGCCATCATCATTGGTACGCTGGGCGATAGACAATGGGCGAATGCCGTGGGGATCGCGGAAGGCCATCATGCCAACACCGGCGATCAGGGTGATGACAGAATAGGCGCCCTGAATGCGCTCCATGGTCATTTTCACGCCGGCAAACAGATTGCGTTTGGGATCGCCGTTGCCGTTGACCTTGATGCTGTCGGCGATTTTGTCGGCCAGAACATTCAGCAGTATTTCGGAATCCGAAGTGGTGCGCAGATGGCGGCTGTATTTGCCGGTAATCTTTTCGCGCTGTGCCGTTGTATTGGTGATATTGCCGTTGTGGACCAGATAGATGCCGTAAGGTGCGTTCACAAAGAAGGGCTGTGCCTCAGACGCGTTGAGCGAGCCTGCAGTTGGGTAGCGAACGTGACCGATGCCCACCTTTCCGCGCAGGATCTCGGCGTCTTTGGCGTCGAAGACATCCTTGACCAGGCCATTGGCCTTGTGCTCGCGGAAGTTTTCGCCGGTGTAGGTCACGATACCTGATGCATCCTGACCGCGGTGCTGCAACATCAGCAAACCGTCATAAATTTCCGCAAAGACTTCATCAGTCCGGTTTGCGATCCCCAAAATCCCACACATTCAGTGGCTCCACTTTCACATTGCGTGTTGCATCAGTTGGGCAGGCCCAACTGAGTTTGTTTTGATCATGTCTGGCACCATAACGCTGGTGACGCTGTCCCAGCCGACGGTTTGAAAACCGTGGACGTCCGTCTGGCCGCTGCTGAAGATGTGCACTGCCTTCACCACATCAGATAAGTCAAAAACACCGCAAGTCTTATGCGATCTTTTGGTCCGACTGGTGGGAATGGGTGTCAACTTCGGCATCGGCAAGGCGGTTGGCTTCGAATCCGTTTGGGACGTTGGCCTCGACATAGAGGCTACGGGCGCAGTTGTCACCAAAGGATCACATATATCGGATGTCTCTTTTGCCGCAGCCTGATGTTGGGGCCGCGCCGGAAAAGAAAAGGCCCGCACAAGGCGGGCCTGACAGTCGGGGAGCAATTGGGCAAATTAGGCGGCCATCGGGGCCAGCACCAGATCAAGCGGGCTGGGCTCGGGGGTGATGACTGGGGTTTTGCCGGTCAGCGCCAGGGCGCGGCCATCTTCGCTGGCCAGGATCTGACGGGTTTCAGCCAGCGATAGCTTGCGAAACGCCGAGTCGATGCTGTCGCCAGCGGCCTGCAGCAGCATACCGCTTTCAGCCCAGATCAGTTCTTCTTCTTCGAATTTCAGGTGGATGCGGGCCATACGCTCGGGCAGGGAAGGGCTGATGCCCTTGTAGCCGACCAGCGAGATCAGGCGCGTCATGACCAGTGGAACATCAAACAGGCGCTCGGCCACGTCCAGTTCCAGTGCGACCATCTGATCCGACGGCAACAGAAGATCAACGTCGTTGCCAAGTGCGCCAGCCGGGACGTGGACCAGAGTGGTGAGGCGTGGAACACCGTGTTTGACAGATTTCACTTCCTGAGCGCCGCCATCAAAGGTGTAGACGTTGTCGCCAACCTTGACGTCACGCATCTGGATAAAGCCACGATCTGTTTCAACCAGGGTGTCAGGCAAAAAGCCGCCAGCTTGGGGACGGGCCCGACGGGTCGGACGTGGCTCAGGCTTGGATACCGGGAGGTCCATCAGCAGGTTCACCGACTGAAAGTCCGCGAAAGAGTTGAAGTGATCCAGCAGCATGATGTCGTTCCTTCTGGTCGGGAGTACCTGACGTTCTGTCTTGGGACTACATGGCCAGCGAAATTGGTCCGAAATGAGGCACGGATGGGGCCGATTGCGGATTTGGTTTCTTTTTCGGGGACAAATGGGCCTTTTTACCGCGGTTTGTTAACGAATTGCCCTCCTTAGGGTAGAATTTGTTAACTAATGGCTCGCGTTGAGTTCTCGGTGCGGGCATGTCGAATCAAATGATTCTTCTTCATTAATAAAAGGTTAACAGGCTTAACTGATGTTAACCTTTTAGGGTCTGCGGCACGCGATGATGGCGGAAATATGGTGACGACACAAAAAAGGGCGCCCAGTGGGCGCCCTGTCATTAGCCATAGTGGCCGCCTTATTTCTCGCAATTGCCGATCAGATGCTCGTACTGCTGAGTGACCCAACCCAGTGCTTGCTCGGGGTCGCGGTCTTCGATTTTGCCGATCATCCGTTCAAACACCACTGCTGAGCGGCTTTCGTCAACCAGTGAATAGCTCTGCCCGGTCATCACGACATTGTAGAGAAAGAAGCCGATCGCCACGAGAAGAATGCCGCGCAACACACCGAAGAAAAATCCAAATCCTTGATCCAACCCACCAATCGCTGAGCGCTGTATCATTGACGAGAACAGCGGGGTGAAGAACGACACAACAATCAGCGCCAAGGCAAACACTGCTGCAAAGGCGGCGATGATCGACAATTCGCAACTGTCCGATATGAATTCGCCGACTACCGGGATCTCACCCATCAGCGGTTCGACTTGGGGTGCAAAGATGAAGGCCAGCACTGCGGCTGCGACCCATCCGGCGATGGCCATGGCTTCGCGGGCAAAGCCGCGCGCATAGGCCAGCAATGCCGAAACTACGATGATCAGGGCAACTACCCCGTCAATTATTGTGAAACCTTCCATGTCCCTCGCCCGTTAATTCGCGATCAAAATTTGTGCGACCTTAGCCGGCCCCAAAGAAATCGCCAACAAAACCTGTTAAATCGGTTACCCGGCGTAAACCGATGCCTTTGATTGAGACAGGTTTGCCACCGCTTGGTGCTATTGCGGCGGTAAAACCAAGTTTCTGCGCCTCTTTCAACCGGTTTTCCGTCTGTGGAGCCGGACGAAGGGCCCCAGACAGTGATATTTCTCCAAAAACCACGGTATCTGCGGGCAGGGCAGTGTCTTCGCGGGCGCTCAGCAAGGCGGCGGCCACTGCCAGATCTGCGGCGGGTTCTGAGATTTTCATGCCACCGGCCACGTTCAGATAGACATCCAGCCCGGCAAAAGGAATGCCACAGCGTGCTTCGAGCACCGCGAGAATCATCGCCAATCGCCCACCATCCCAGCCAACCACGGTGCGCCGAGGCTGTGAATGAGGCGAGGGCGCCACCAGCGCCTGCATTTCGACCAGCACCGGGCGGGTGCCTTCGATGCCGGCAAAGACCACCGACCCAGCCGTTGGTTTGCCGCGCTCGGACAGGAACAGGGCGGAGGGATTGAGCACTTCGGCCAGGCCACGGCCAGTCATTTCAAAGACGCCGATTTCATCCGCCGGGCCAAAGCGGTTTTTCACGGCGCGCAAAATGCGGAACTGGTGGCCGCGTTCGCCTTCAAAGTAGAGCACAGTATCGACCATATGTTCGACAATCCGCGGGCCGGCGATCTGGCCGTCTTTGGTGACATGGCCGACCATGATGATCGAGATATTGTTGCGTTTGGCAAAGCTGGTGAGTTCATGCGCGGCGGCGCGGACTTGGCTGACGGAGCCGGGCGCGGAGTCAACATTGTCGACCCACATGGTTTGGATCGAGTCGATAATGGCCAGTTGCGGTTTCTCGGCCTCGAGTGTGGTGAGGATGTCGCGCAGGTTGGTTTCTGCTGCCAGCTGGACTGGCGCCTGAGACAGTTCCAGCCGTTGCGCCCGCATGCGGACTTGGGCGGTGGCTTCTTCGCCACTTACGTAGATGGTTTTCACGCCCGTGCGGGCGAACTGGGCTGCCGCCTGTAGCAGGAGGGTGGATTTACCGATTCCCGGATCGCCGCCAACCAAAATGGCGGATCCGGCGACCAGACCGCCGCCCAGCACCCGGTCAAGCTCGCCCACGCCGCAAAGCGTACGCGGCGGCGGAGTTTCCTTTGTCGCCAGATCGCTCAGGGTGATTTTGTTGCCACGGGTGTTGCCCAGCGACTTTTTGCCCGGCCCCGTCGACAGCGCGGCGGCTTGCGCGATGGAGTTCCATTCGCCACAGGTTTCGCAGCGCCCCGACCATTTCGAGAAGCTGGCGTTACAGGCGGAGCAGGTGAAGGTTTTTGATTTGGCCATTTTCGCTTTGTGCCTGATGTTCAGGGTTTGTTCAAGATGTTCCCGGGGGGCTCCCGCCGATCGCTGAATGCCCGGCGGTGCCGGACAAAGCGACCGTTGGGCGTGGCGCCGCTGCGCGGCGAAGCGGAGTGCTGGGGAAGCGGTTCAGGGGCAGGTCTGCCTTGATCGCGCCTTGTCGAGTGTTTGGCAGGTCAGTCCCGCGTCAATGATCTGCGACCTTGCGAAGCAAGGCGACCTGCGGTCGTCATTGACCCGGGTCTGACCTGCGGCGCTTTTCGGTGATCAGGCCAAGGGTGATGGAGGCGAGGATGCAGGCGGTGAACAGGTAGAGGCCCCAGGCGATCTCGATCGTGGCGTAGCTGATGCCCTTGGCGAGGGTAATGTAGAGCGCGATCAGGAAGACGTCGGCCATCGCCAGTTTGCCGAGGATGTGCAGGGCGGGCAGGGTGCGTGCGTCCAGCAGGTTCCATTGCACCAACGCCAGGCCGATGGTTTTCAGGTAGGGGGCGAAAATGGCAAAAGCGGTGACGGTGAGGGCGAGGATGACGTCGCTGCGCCAGAGGCTTTGCAGGCCGGTGACCACCGAGATTTCGCTGAGGCCAAAGATGGGCAGCAGGCCGGCGCGCATCAGGGGCGCAAACCAGGCCACGGGGTAGAGGATCAGCAGCGAGAGGGTGGTGAGGCGCAAGAGCATGGGGCGTGGTTTCGCTTTGGTTATTAACATGCTGTGAGTCTTGGGGATTTTGGCGGGGAATGGAAGAGGGGAAAAGCGGCGGGGTTTTCCCGGCTAGTGCATGAAGGCGCCGGGGCTGATCAGGATGAGCGGGGCGGGGGACAAGACCCAGAACGCGATGGCGAGGATCAGCAGGACACCGCGGCCGTGGTCGCGGTTCCAGCGCAGGCGAGCCAGCACAGTCAGTACGAATGTCGCGACATAGAGGGCCATGAAGTAGGCTTGGAAGTCGGCGCTGAGCTGGTCGTAGGTGAACATGTTTGAGATCATGGCGATGTCAAAGCGTAGCTCCCACAGGATGGAGACGGCGGCGAGCAGGCTGGTGATCAGGAGGGCGCTGCCGAGGCGGGTGTTGTGTTTCAGGACGGTGAAGCTGGCGAGGAAGGAGAAGAAGATTGCCAACGGCAGGCAGAGGAACATCAGGAGAATGAGGATCATTTTGGGTGAAGTCCTTGTTGGGTGTTTGCAAGTTCTTGGGGCGGGTCACTTGTGGCCCGGCCCGCGCCTGACCTTCCCCCCGGGAAGGCGCATTCGCACCTCCCCAAGGTCAGGCGCGGGCCTCGTGTAGAGTGCCTCCGGCGGGAGTATTTGGGAAAAGATGAAGGTGGGTTGGCGGTCTGTAGACGGGTAATGCACATCAAAGGAAAATGAGACTAAAAATTACATAAGCTGAAGCTGCGCATAAAATAGTCGCGATTGCAGCGTGAAATAGAAATTGCCCTTCACTTAAGGTTCGAAGCAACAATGCCTCAATCAGAACAAAAGCTGCTGCTGGAATGAAATGAACCTGCCAGCTGAGGAACTCTATGAGCGGTTTTACGGTCAGCGACAAAATGAGGAGGCAGAAGAAAAGGAAGACGGCAGGAGGGAGAAGAATGAGCCAGAGGCCGCGCTTTTGATGTTCAGTATGATCTCTTAGTTTCACACCGAGCCGGATGGTCACATAGGCCGCAACAAAAGGGCAAAGGAAAATGGAAAGAGCAACAAAAACCTTTAACGGCCCAATGTCACTCACCGCACCGCCTCAATCGGCCCCTCAGCTCTCCCATGAATAAACTGATCCAGATAGGGATCGCCCGAGTTATCCATATCTGCTACTGGACCGGTCCACTGGATCACGCCGTCGTGCAGCATGGCGACGTTGTCGGCGATGGCGCGGACCGAGGACATGTCGTGGGTGATGGTCATGGCGGTGGCGCCCATTTCCACCACGATCTCGCGGATCAGGTCGTTGATGACGCCAGACATGATCGGGTCCAGCCCGGTTGTGGGCTCGTCGAAAAAGATGATCTCGGGTTCAGCTGCAATGGCGCGGGCCAGGCCGACGCGTTTTTGCATGCCGCCGGACAGCTCGGCGGGGAGGCGGTCGGCGACATCTGCTTTCAGGCCAACGCGGCGCAGTTTTTCGATGGCGATCTCGCGGGCCTCGGCCTCGGGGCGCTTTAAGGACCCGCGCAGCAGGCGAAAAGCGACGTTTTGCCAGACGGGGAGCGAGTCAAACAGCGCGCCGCCCTGAAACAACATGCCAAAGCGGGCGAGGAAGGCATCGCGGTCGCCGCTATCAGACGGTTTGCCATCGACCAGAATGGTGCCCGAGTCCGGTGTGATCAGGCCAAGGACGGATTTCAGCGCCACGGATTTACCGGTGCCGGATCCGCCGATGATCACCATCGATGAACCTTTGGGGATGTGCAGGTCCATGCCGCGCAGGACACGGTTGTCGCCAAAGGCCTTGTGGACGTTTTGCATTTTAATCATCAGTCACCTCGAAATCTGAGGGTTGTGGGCTGCTATGCCAGGGAACAGTCCCGGCTTCAAAGCGTGCATCAGCAACAATGTCATCCGGGATTTCGATGCCCGGTTCGCTCAGGGTAATCTCAAAAGTGTGCTTGTAGGCTTGCCTGTGGCCAAAAACATTGTTGGTAGGAAAGGCGATTCCAAACATAATATCCGCAGAGCTCTGCTTTTTGATCGTTTCATAGCGGCAAGAAAGCTGCTCACAGGTGAACCCGTTTGCCACCAAAAAAGTGAGCGCCTCGGGACTGGACATGCCTTGCAATTTCTCAAAGGCTGCGAGCTTTAGCCTATCATCAGGTTCCGCCGATTTTTCCTTTTGTGCGTAGTAGGCATGGGTGATTTCGTTCACCGGATGGGAGCAGGCCGTCATGGCGAGGAAGATCCCTATGACCGGAAAAATACGGATCATAGCGAAAAGAACATCCCTGTGAGCACGAAGTTGGCGGCGAGGATTAGAATTGCGGCGGCCTCGACCGAGGATTTTGTGGCAGCACCTACGCCCTGGGCGCCGCGGCCCGATTGCATGCCGTAGTAGCAGCCCATGGTGGCGGCAATACCGCCAAAGGCGCAGCCTTTGACTAGGCTGGAGACCACGTCTTTGAGTTCGAGGAAGTCGACGGTGTTTTTGATATAGGCGGCAGGGTTGAAGCCGAGGTTCTGCGTGGCGACAACATAGCCGCCAGCGATGCCGATGATGTCGCCAACAGCAACCAGTAGCGGCACGGTGATCAGGGCGGCTGCGACGCGGGGGGCGACCAGATATTTCATCGGATGTGTCGACAGGGTAACCAGAGCGTCGATCTGCTCGGTCACTTTCATGGTGGCGATTTCAGCGGCGATGGAGGAGGTGACGCGGGCGGCGATCATCAGGCCAACCAGCACAGGGCCAAGCTCGCGCACGATACCAATGGCGACGATCTGGGGCACGACGGCCTCGGCGTTGAAGCGGGCACCGCCGGAGTAGATTTGCAGCGCCAGTGCGCCGCCGGTGAAGACAGCGGT
>Ga0209292_1005406_pt1 | contig 13026 bp, 9 predicted proteins | sample GOMGulsemesocosm_2_FD_184634 | JGI IMG/M metagenome (GOLD analysis project Ga0209292, IMG submission 184634) | Methane-oxidizing microbial communities from mesocosms in the Gulf of Mexico - GOM9C Gulf of Mexico (SPAdes) (version 2) | ecosystem: Environmental > Aquatic > Marine > Cold seeps...
AGCAAAATAGTATTACGCAAATTGTCCCTGGGTTGTAAGTGTTGTAATGTTTAGGGTATTGTTGGAAGTACCGAGATAAGTGCAATTGGCAGATTCGTTGTTGGCGACACATGTTCTTAATACACTCAGCACAGACGCCATAAATATCAAGTGGAGCGGTAATGCAAAAGTATGGGTTGATTGGATTATTAGTGGTTAATATGTCTGTTTATGCCGCAGACGATTGTTCAAGGGTCGAAAGTCGTGAGCAGAGATTGGCCTGCTTTGACAGGCTGTATCCCAGTGGAAATACGACGATCAGCTCAGAGTTAGTAGAGCCGATGGAGTCGGTGTCTCCTGCTAAGGGTAGTGTGCCTACAGTCCCCTCGGAAGAAGCCTTCACGTCAGCACAGGCTGCGGAATCAACATCAGGAAAAGGTGCGGCACAGCCTCCGCGTAAAGGTTGGAGCCTATTTGGTGAGCGGGATGACACCATCATCACTGCATCTATCACAGATGTATTAGAACGAGAAACTCAAAAGATGGTGTTCCAATTAAGCAATGGACAGATTTGGTTGCAGTCCAGCCCACGGAATTTACCTTTAGGCATAGGTGATAATGTCACTATTAAGAGTGGCCTACTGGGCGGCTACATTATGAGAAACTCATCCGGTACCTCTACCCGTGTCCAATTGATTAATTAGTGCCCATTCATAAGTGGGCACTTTTATGTAGGTTGCGTTTTAGCTTCATCGCGCGACCGTAACAGCGCTACCTACAATGATCACATAATCTCGGGCAGTCAATTTTTGATGGGCATTAACAGCTGTTGGTATCCGCTTGCCTGTTGATTCGAAACGCCGCGCTAGCCAACAATTTCCCTCTAGATTAAGCAAAAAAAACCCCAACAAAAAGCTGGGGTTTCATTTTCACTCTCAAAAATGAATCTATACTACATGCTACCTCCTATTCTAAGGAAGAATAACCGCCCACGGCCGTCATGCAGGGTCGGGTCGTAGCCTGTGACACAGCAAACGACAGGTGCCTCTTCATCAAACATGTTTTGCAAACCTATAGAGATAGTGCTTTCTGACAAGAACCCAGTTTCTCCAAAGCTGTAACTGTACTGAGCATCAACCGTCGTCATGCTTTCGATTTTGGTATCCCTCAAGTCATTAGCTACTCTAGTATTTCCAGCCAGGTCAGCTGTTGCGGCAAAGAAACCTCTAGTCCCTGCTGAATAGTCTGATTCAATGCCATCAACGTACTTTGCGATAACAAACACCCGGTGTGAGTCCATTGCCCAATTCAGCGTGCCATTTATCTTGAACTCCGGTAGAGGGCGAGCCACAGGGTTAGCGGAGTTGAGGTTTCCGACTCCGTCAATCACAGTGCTGCCTTCACCGGAAGAGTTTGGTATTTCTACGTCATAGGTCTCAATCCAGGACGTCTGCAACCCTACGCGCCAGTCACCGAAATCAGTGTCAAAGGAATAGGATGAGTTGAGATCGATTCCACTGATATCCGCGCCGTTGGCGTTAGAGAAATTAGGCAGTATTCGCACCATAATTGCCTGGCTATTTCTTATAACCTGTTCACGGTTTCCGGCACCGGCGGCTACCGCATCGATATAGTTTGAGCCGGGATTAGCGGTAATATAAGCATCCAAGGCTGCATTGTCTGCACCAAGGATATTTGAGGACGATTCGCGCGTGATAATGTCAGAGTATTCATAGTCGAAATAATCAAGATCGAGCTGGAAGCCCTCCAGTATGCCTTCGTCTGGTATCCAAGAAAAACCAACATTAAAGTTATCAGCAGATTCTGGCGTTAGCGCCGGGTTACCTTGCGTTATCGACGGCTTGAAGGCGCCTCCGCCAACGACATCTTGCTGGTCTGCAACGGTGGTCAAATTACCAAACGTTTGCTGAAGAGAGGGTACCCTGAAGGAACTACCCGCAGAGGCGCGCAATGACAGGCTATCTATAGGCCGCCACAACAGACTGATTTTCGGATCGGTAGAATCCTCACCTAGCTCATCGAAATCCTCGTAACGTACAGCCATGTTAATATCAAAGCGATCGCCGACCGGAATCGCAACTTCTGCAAAAACCGCGTTTGTGGTGAGTGTTCCTTTCCAATCCTGGGCGCCAAACGAAAAGTCCAAGTTGTTGGTGTTCAAAGAAGAATCGTAGAGCACCTCGGCCTTATCTCTACGTTGCTGGAAACCTACCGCAAGACCAATAGTGCCGAAGCTTGTATCAATAAGGTCACCAGCAGCGACGACATCAATTACACGTTGCCTAAAGTCATTGTCGTTACTCGCTCTTCCAGCCATCCAACTGTATAGCTCCGCGGGGTTTCTAAGCTCGAGATTAGTTTGTCCAGGATTACCGTCTCTATCGAACTCGGAATTGCCAAAGGGATTGAAAAAATAGCAGGTACCGGCATCAAAATCTCCTCCCGAATCAGCATAGCTGGTATTACCTGAGCCAGGGACACCATTGACCACGTCACAATTAGGACCTCCCAGTCCGTTAATAGCAAGTTCCATATGGGAGGACAATGTATCGTTAATGTTGGTATTGGCAGTCGAGTGCTGACTGGCGGTATAGGACGCATCCAGAACCCAGTCTTTGTCGCCTAGTTTAAAATCATAGGCGGCACCCAAGACGTAGCGTTGGTCGGAACGATTTGCATTAATGAATGTGTCGAGTGGGCGCTGTGCCTTCGACGTATTAGCTGTGCCGCCGATAAGACGAGTTAGGTTGGAATACTCCAATGGTTCAATGCCGCGTCGAAAGGCGTCTTCGATACTACCGGGATTCGGCGAACCTCTCACTGCAGTCGGAATTGTTAGTGCGGGTGCATTGGGGTTCAGTGAATTGAGTCGATCGAATTCGGAATCGTTTGCCGCGAACTGAAAGTACACTTCAACATTGTCCGTCAAATCATAATGTCCATCCACCAGCATTTTACGCAGTGATTCTTCGGACTGAATCGAGAAAAATGATCCATAGTCGTAAACACACCTACCGAACAGATTACCTAATGCGCCGCCCTGCTCCAGCGCAGCAGAGTCTTCGCAGTTCACATCGGCCTGACCGTAGCTATTACCCAAGGCGTCTCTTGGCAGGGCACCACCATCTACTGCAACCCCAGGATTCAAACCATGGGTTGCCCAGACAGGAATCTGACCGGTGATAGGAGCTAATCGCCCAGGCTGTCCGGTTGATGAAATAGTAGTTCCACCATAGCGCTTATAATTGTCATTGACGTTGATTTCATCTCGATTAAGGAACGAAGCCGAGGCAACGATGCCTCCGCGAACACCCTGGACACCGAATATGACCCCAATCTGGTCTGCACCACCTTCGCCGGTTTCATCATCAACGGTATGCTGATAAGTGAAATCAAAGCCCTCAAAATCTTTTTTAGTCATAAAGTTGACAACACCGGCGACCGCATCAGAGCCGTACAACGCGGAGGCACCGTCCTTCACAATCTCTATTCGTTCCATCGCGATGTTAGGAATTAAGCCATTAACGTTAACTGATGCATTGCCCCGGCCGTTATAAAAGGACGCGACCTGTCGCTTACCATTAACCAGTGGCAGCGTAGCAGCAGGGCCCAGGTTTCTTAAGTTGAGGGTACTGCGACCGTCGGCACCACCACCCTGGAAGGTTGCGGCGCGAGTCTGGCTTCCAGATGACCAGGGCATTGACTGAATAATTTCCGCAACGTCCGCGGCGCCAATGTCTTCGATATCTGCCGAGGTCACAACAGATAAAGGAGAGGGTGAATCTGCTGCATTGCGTTTTAGGTAACTTCCCGTTATCAGTACTTCTTCTATCAGCGAGTCGTCCGTGTCTTGCGCATTAATAGATGCGGAAAGTGGTAATATCAGAACGGAACTTAGTACTATTGTTAGTAGCTTCAAGGGTTTTCTCATTCTTATTCTCCATGTAATTCAAAGCAGAGCTGGACAAAATATTGTTATTTCTATCATACTTTTTTAGACGGGGTGGAGCACGATGCAGTTTCATTAAGCAGCCTCCCCAAAGCCCACTCAATTCAGCACCACTATAAGCGTAGTCTCTAGAATTCCGTTGTCAATTAGCTAGCGCATACGCTGCGCTCCTTACCCCATTCAGAAAACGAGCGTTGACGAAACGTCCGATAATTTTCGGCGACTATCTCGACCAACAATCTCGACCAACATAGTTTTCCAGCCTTTTAATAGCGTATTGTAATAACACTAGCCGCGCTTACTCCCTTAAATTTCTGTATCAGAATATCAATTTCATCGCTGTCCCAGTTGAAAGGGTCGCGCAGATGGATCGCCATAGATAAAGTAGGACTCCACTGATTTTGATAAACAGCTCGCCTAAATACCATGTACTTCCTAATTGACCGAGTTTCCTCCTATTGTTATTACAAACACTTTGACCGAGTCTTTTGATCCAAGCTCCCGGTCGCCTCATAGCTTACGATAATCACGCGCGGCCTATAATTCCTCAATATATCGGAAGCAAGAGTAAATCGATGATAGAGCGAAACTGCATGGCAAATGATCTGAGCATGATCGGGTAACCCGAGTACGTGTTTATATTATTCATCTACCGATTATCTCGTGCTCACGAGTTGGCTGGTCTACTTAACAGCACCTCATCCAGCTCCGCACCTAGTGTTTTTCCGACTGTGATATTGATAGGCATCTGCCCGAACTGATTGATGCCTTCCTCAGCGTCGATGTTCAGTGCGGTCACCTCGGCAAGCGCCTGAAGTTTTGTGTTATTCATCTGCCACCCTCATCTTTTCCCCAACATCCATCCACTCATTCATCAAAGGGTTAATCTCAAGAGATTACCGCTTGTGATTAATCCTACCCCCCATAACGGGCACAGGAATAAAGGGCATTGCGCAATTGCTGTTATTCTTCGCAGCCCAATCGAGGGCATTAAGATAAATTCTATTGAAATCATAAGTTCCAGTATGTGAACTCGATTTTTGCCCAAGCTTTTGTAAAGCATGTGATGCAAAAGCAGATTCTTCTATCAATTTAACTCTCGGTAACGAAAACACTGTCGGTCGATCCTTTCTGCCTATGGCTCAATATGGATAAGCCAGCCAGTTCAGATCTAACGCTCCTGTATAGAGCGGCGCCTTATTATCGGTTGACTTATAAAGTGTCACTCTATAAGCTGTGACTCTATAAAGTATCGCTCCATAACCATCCAGTTCTTCAGGTCAATTGTAAACAACAGGGAAAAGAAACCATGAACAAACATGCTACCGAGCTGCACACACCCTTCTGGCTAAAGGACAATTTCGCTCCGATTACGAAGGAAATCGAAAACACCTCTCCTGAGGTTATTGGCACAATACCAACAGATTTGAACGGTCGGTACTTGCGCACAGGCCCCAACCCTATGCATGGGCCAACCGGCCACTGGTTTCTTGGCAATGGCATGATCCATGGCATTGAACTGCAAGGCGGCAAAGCGAATTGGGTTAAAAGTAAACTAGTGCAGACCCCAATGCTAGATAAGGAAGCCAGCGACGACTATTTCACAAAAGCGATGGAAAGCCTGGATAACTCGGTTGCCAACACGCATATCATAGGTCACGCGGGTAAAATCCTAGCGCTTGAAGAATTACATTACCCCTATGAGTTAACCGCAGACTTGGACACCGTTGGCGCTTATAACTATGGCGGTAAACTGAACACAGGTATGACAGCGCACCCAAAGGTTTGCGCCAAGACCGGGGAGATGCTCTTTTTTGGCTATGGACTGTTGCCGCCGTATATGACTTATCACCGGGTAAGTGCTGACGGGGAGCTGCTTCAAACGGAAGAAATTGAAGTTGCTGCGGCAACCATGGTTCATGACTTCAACATCACCGAAAACTATGTGATTTTTATGGATCTACCGTTAATGTTTGATCTCTCAAAGGCAGACGCCGGTGGCATTCCGCTGGAATGGAGTGAAGACTACGGGGCGCGCCTCGGCGTTATGCCACGCAATGGCACCAGTGCAGATGTTGTCTGGTATGACATTGACCCTTGTTATGTGTTCCACCCGCTGAACGCCTATGAGGAAGGCAACAATATCGTTATTGATGTTTGCCGGTTTGACCACTACCTCAAGCCCAATGTGCCGTCTGTGTCAGAACGATTGACCCGATGGACCATAAACAGGCAAACGGCCACCGTTGATGAGAAAGTTCTAATGGATATTCCAGTAGAATTCCCGCGGGTACCTGATGAGCTTGTCGGGCAAAAGCATCGTTATGGGTACATGGCTCACATGCACAGCAGTTTTCCGGCAGGTGTTGGTATCGTAAAATACGATTTTGAAAACAACCAAAAAACAGAATTCACTTTGCCACAGGGGCACTATTGTGGCGAACCTGTGTTTTCCCCGAGAGACAATTCAACATCAGAAGATGATGGTTATCTCATGACCTATGTGTATGACGAATCCAGTAATAAGAGTGAGTTTATTGTCCTGGACGCCAAAGATATTGAGGCCGGTCCGATTGCACAAGTAAAATTCAATCATCGCATTCCTTTCGGCTTCCATGGTAGCTGGATTGCTGACCAAGCCTGAAAAATGCGATAGAATGAGGGACTCGCTCCCCTCATTCTATTTTAATAAAACAACAAGAACCGACAAATGGTACAAGATCAACAAAAAGAAATACTGCAAAGACGGCGTGATCCTGAAGAGAAAAAAATGCGTCTTCTCAAAGCAGCAAAGGAACTGTTTGTCGAGCAGGGGTTTGACAAAACCACGACCAAAAATATTGTTAAACGATCCGGTGTTTCCGAAGGCATCCTCTATCATCAGTTTGAATCAAAACTGGGTGTCTTTCGTGAACTCATCAGGCTGTATGCCAGAGACGCAATTGCGGAATTTAGCCCGGATGATCAAACAGAACTAACCTCCGAGCAGATTATTCGAAATCTGATTGCCTTCGTAGATCGTGACAAGGCTATGTTCGCCCTAATAGACAACAGCGCCGCATTGTTACGAGAGAATGACATCCCCAGCGTACCAGACCTAGTCATTCCTGAAATTGAACGTAGCATCAGAGGAACTGTCGGTGACATTTCGGCGTTGCCGGCCAACCCAGCAATCATGGCGAAATTCCAATATGCGATCGTTGAAGCTGCCTACAGAGGGTGGTTGAGCAGTGATACAGCTGAGCAGAAAGAAGCCTTTATTCAAGAAGGTGTTCGCAGTATGCAAACGCTTCTCTTTGACTCGGCGGCGTCGGGTTAGCCCACCGGGTAAGCAAACTGTTAAAAACAGCAGTAATCTGCCACCAGCCAGAATCGGTAGCCCTCGAATGTATTCATCCGACGATCCAACCATTTCACGAATGTTTACGTGGACAAACAATCACCGTTGAAAGCTGTATTCCCCCACGTCAACAACGATGCCGCCACAAAACATGTACAAAGGTAACTCGCCAAATTTCCCGAGACTTCTATTTGTCGAAACCTGCTTTTAAACTCATAGGAAAAAGTATCTCGCGGCAATCTGCCACTGCCGCTCTACTAAGCTTATTCTTTGCTTTGTGTACATACGTGCCGGGCGGCTACTATTGACCCAGTTGTATTCAATCGAGAACAACCATGGTTTACTGTAACGATAAGTGTAATTTGTTGTTAATGATTTACCGTATTCATTGTTATTGTCACCTATAGTTTGGTCATTATCCGTGATAGAAAACTCCTCCAATCTAAGCGTTACTCTATGCCTTCTTATCCTTTTTGATAGCGCCACGTACCCACTAGCGTAATCATTGTTCACGGCATCCATTTTTTGCGGACTTTGCATAAGCGTATCGCCACTAAGGTATTGACTACTTAATTCAATTGCATAGGGTAAGTGCCAGCTGAGGCCAACATGCGTAAAGCGCGTATGCCAACCGTATTGGCCATCCTCCCTAATATAGGGTGTAGCTTGATTGTCGTAATAGCCGATAAGGAGTCGACCTTTTTCATGGAATCTTATTTTACTTTTTATGTGTAAGCCCAAATGATCATCAAGCTCTAGAAAAGGGTCAGATTTAGCTGCCTGCGCACTTAGATCGTACCCCGGCCGCCGGCCGCGGAAATCTGGAATTGCTCTTGAATCAGTCCACAAGTTTTGTCGATTGCCGATATTCCAGCCATGCCATGCCAACAGAGCACCAGCTGGGTCGTTGTTAGCAAAGACGGTAGCAGCGAGCGTAAGGTCAAAGTTTGTCTGGTTCAACTTACCCAGTCGAGTGAACGCCAACTCACTACCCAGAACCCGAATTTCTTCACCAATCCAAGTATTAATAGCTGACGAATTTAATGTGTTTCGGCTGGCCCATGCAAATGCATTATTTTCTAAGGATATTTCAGGGTAAAAAATTCCGGTTTTACTTTGCCAGCGATAGCCGTGATTATTAGGTAGGCTACGGTATTTAAGAAACGCCTCTGTAATACCTATTAGGTCCTCATTTTCATCGCTATAGGCGTTGACCACTATATGGGCACTTATTCCCACGTCCCAATCAATGGCAACCTCTGCACCTGCTTGCGCCAAGGAGAGGTTTTTACCGTTGTGGCTGGTGAATTTCCCGTAGCCACCATCAACATAGCTATCTATGGTTTTTGCACTAGTCGCACGAATATCCAAAACTCCATGCAATGTATATTCAGCTGAATATGCAATACCGATATTGAATAATAAAAAAACGGTTACAAGGATTTTTAACACAAGATAGTCCTATTCAAAAACATGCGCCTTCCGCTCTAATAACCATGGGGTTAGCTCGTTCGCGTGTTTGGGGCGACTAATAAAATACCCTTGACCTAATTCGCAGTTGTTCTCCGCCAGCCAATTGAGCGCTGCTTCGTCTTCAATACCTTCTGCCACAACACTCAGCCCCATATTGTGAGCCAACTCAATCGTAGAACGAACAATAGTTTGATCGTCCTCGTCATCACATAGAGACTGTACAAAAGATTTATCGATCTTAAGTTCGTGTACTGGCAACTGCTTTAACTGCGCTAATGATGAATATCCAGTGCCATAATCATCAATAGAAATTCGCATACCCTTTGATTTAAATTGTTGCAGTAACGCAATTGCTGAATCCGGATCGTCAACAACTGCACTCTCGGTTACTTCCAGCGTTATCTTCTCTGCCGGCACCTCAAACTCTTCAGCTGAATCACAAATAAATTGATAAAAGTGGCTGTCTTTAAGGTTTTCAGCTGAAATGTTTACCGCAACACTAATGTCTAGCCCTAGATCTAGCCATAATTTATATTGTTTCAACGTGGTGATGAACACCCACTTCGTTAGCGCGTCAATTTGCCCTGTTTGCTCAGCAATATGTATAAAATTGTCGGGCGGCACCATGCCTAAACTTGGGTGACGCCAGCGCACAAGCGCCTCTACATGAGTAACAATACCCGTGCGCATATTCAATTTTGGCTGATAGTGTAACTCAAGCTGATCACTTGTTATGGCGTCTTTCAGATCGTTAATAAGGTTTAATCGTTCAACACTATTCACATCGAGGTCTTGATGATATGTCTGTACACGTTGGTTTACTTTGTGACTGTGGTGCAGGGCCGTATCCGCCATTTGTAAAACCAACTTCGTCGATTGACAATGCTCAGGCACCGCTGCGATACCAATACGTACTTGCAACTGCAGACTAACACCATGATATTCACAATTCTCGTCTAACACTTGGTAAATAGATCCTAACAAGCTCTCTTTTGAAACATCCCGATCTATTTCTGCTATTAAAACAAATTCATCGGCGCCCACATGACACAACAACTGAAAATCTTGTAGGGAACTGAGTCTTTTTGCTGTTGCATTAATTAGCCAATCCCCAACATCATGCCCGAGAGTTTCATTCACATCCTTTAAACGACTCAAGTTTAAGTGAAATACTGTAAACGCTTGCTCTCGATCAGCTAAGGTTTGCAAATACAGTTTTAAAACACTGCGATTAGGTAGATCAGTTAATGAGTCATGATTAGCTCTGTGAATAATAGACTTTTCACGTGTTAAAATGGCCGATTGCATGGTATTAAATTCATTGGCCAGCTGGCCCAATTCGCCACTATCATTGATCTCAACTGATTGATGGTAATCGCCGCTGGCTACAAGTCTTGCCTGCTTAACAAGCTGCCTTATTGGCTTGGTAATTGATGCCGCAATAATATAAGCAACAGCAAGTGACAGTAATAGAGTGACGAACGTAAGCACTAAAAACTGTTGCCACTGTTTTTGCAAAACCTCTACAATATCCGCGCGTAAGCCATACATTGCCAAGGCCAGCTGTACGTGTCCCGTTTCTTCAATAACATGACCAATCGCTATATATTCGCCCGGCGTTGAGTTCTCTACGATTTGTTTTGTTAAATGCAAGTCAGCAATGGGGTTGGACGAAGCAATTAAACTCCAGTCATTACCTTGGTGGATGGCAAAGTCTGTATGTAGCTGTGTAATGTCGAAAAAGTGTTGTGCGAGCTCTCGATCAATTTTAAAACCAAATGCCAGCCACCCTATGATTCGCGCTCCAACTGTCATAGGTGAAAAACTCACCTGATACACTACATTATCAACCACATATAAATGCGATTGTTCTTGGTCCTCTAACCATTGTGGGAATCGGAAATCCTGATCTCGCTCTATCCCCTGTTTAACCTTTGACTTTCCCGAGCGCACTTCCCCAACAACTAATTGCGCAGTAATGATACCCTTCGCGGAAATTGCCATTGCTAGATCGGCATCAATACGCTCACGATGGTTGTTCATTGCCACCAATAAACTACGTAATTCGTCTTCAAAAACTTGCTTAATACCGTAATCTTTTGCAGCCGTTTCGGCGAATGCCGTCAAGTAATCTCTGCGACTTTCGAATTGAGCATTAAATATCGTTTTAGCAGTGGCCAAACGGTTGTTAATCTCTTGTCTTTCCTGGCTTTCGTTCCCCGCCATTATCGTCCAGAATGCTATAGATTGTACTAACAGTAACAGAAGGACTATAAATAGGAATATTTTTGTTTGTAAGCTCTTCATAAAGAGAGTTGTCTCTAATAGTCAGATAAAAAATCGAAATCTTCTTCGCTTTTTTGTTTTGATATTTTGGCTATTGCGTGGGGTACTACTATTGTTGTTTTACGTAAATTAGGCCACTCAATCTGTTGACTCACACTATGGCCTTCGACCTCGAGCTGAGGATGCCAAACGACTAATCGATATCCTCCACTTTGCTCAATGTTCAAAACAACATTCCCTCGGGCATCGCTTTTTCCAAAAAGTGGCGTATCAACAATGTATAGATAGCCGCTCATCCAATCATGTATGTTGCAACCCATTGCAACTTCACCGAGCTGCTGAAAGTCACTTTTACTTTGAGATTGGCCTGCGCGAATTCTGAGAGAAAACTTATTTTTACCTATAGGGGAATAGATGTGATGGGTAATATCGTCTCCATTTTGAAAGCTAACGCTGTTACCCAACTGCATAACGTTGATATACGGCGTAAATGCACGATCTCGCTGGCCTATCTCGACGACTTTATCGCTGGCAGGTAACACCATAGCCTCTTGGGGTTGAGCATACACCACCATATTGGGCAGTGGCCTACGATCCTTATCAATCAGCGTTACCGTAAAGCCGGCAGCGGAGTCATGACAAAAGCTGGAAAATAGTATAAACGCAATAAAGTAAAAAGGGCGCACGTCTCAGTCCAAAATGTAGTGTAAGTAACTAACACTGACCTCAGAAACCGCTACTTTGTTACAATTCAATAGCAGTATTTCCATAAACCCTGCTTCGCTGTTACATTTTTCTTTGGCACAACAGCGACTTAGGCATTAGGAATAGCTTAGCTTACTACGCAGCCTTCAAATAGTCTTCCGCATTCTACCTGCCACTGTTAGCGTATACGGATTTACAAATGGAGCCTGAAAAATACAAAATTGCACCAATTTTTGGCTCAATCCCAACCAAACCTCGTACTTAACAGATTCTGGAGGGGTTCTGCGGTGTAACTCGTCATGTGGACGACGAATGCTCTATCGCGCAGAGCTACAGGTGCTTTGATCGTTCAGCGATGCTAGTAGTTTAAGGCCATTAGTTAGCCTAGTCACAGCTAAGGGGTGCGATTCTACCAGTTCCCCCCTCTATTTAAAATACCATGTACCAAGCACCAAAAATTGCCAAATGCTGAACAACAACCTAGTACGCGACCAATACAACCGCATTGATGACGACGTCCATATGCCCATGGTTTTATATGCCACCATAATTTGTGGGGGAATATTTTGGGGGATTGAAGGCAAAGCCCATTTCTCGGTGCGATAAGCGCCACTCGACCGCTATTCTCGCGAGTTCGTCCCGGCAGCGCCCCCTACGGTCTATCGTTAGCCATGTTAAAGGCTTCGTTAGTTCCGCAAGAGTGGCATTAGGCGAATAACCCAATTGAATACATAGCGGCCAGCAATATTCACCTCCAAAAATCACTGAGCGCGTCTAACAGACTTGAACTCCGAAGTGTCTACGCAACCGATTCGCTCCATCGCATCGCTCGCTCCCGAATCCTTGTTGCCTTACGTGTGGTGCTACAACTCGATTGCTCAGTCCGGCTGAGTTCATACGCCTTGGTGCTGTAAATCACATTCGCCATCAACTGCCGATAAGCCACACCATCGCTGCGCTGTTTGTCGGTTACAATCTTCCTAGACCCTCCCTCGCTTGACCACAGTAAACGCCTGGGGAAACATTTGTCTGCCCCCCTTCACCCATCGCTGCTAGGTATACGTCAACCACCTCACCGGGTCGCGCGCACAGCCCGCCACGGGTAATGCTGCTTACCATGTATTTAAACGAATACTTCATCTGGGTAAAATGTGTCACCGTTACCACGGTGCTTTCGCTTCAACCGTCGAGCGTTTTCATACAGCAGAAACGGATTGCTTCCCGGCTAATGGTGATGCATTGTTCTGCGAGGGGATCTTCAGTGAGTGACCTG
>Ga0209292_1005409_pt1 | contig 13023 bp, 16 predicted proteins | sample GOMGulsemesocosm_2_FD_184634 | JGI IMG/M metagenome (GOLD analysis project Ga0209292, IMG submission 184634) | Methane-oxidizing microbial communities from mesocosms in the Gulf of Mexico - GOM9C Gulf of Mexico (SPAdes) (version 2) | ecosystem: Environmental > Aquatic > Marine > Cold seeps...
AACTTCCCAGGCAGTACAACGGTTAATTTAAATGGTGTTGTACGGAGCCGTTTAGCCTCGTTTGCGGAAGAGAATTTGTAATAGCTTTTGGGTAAAATAGGTATGAATAAGGCGCAGTTAGCGCCTTATTTGTTAATATTAAATTACCATCGTTTGAAATATCACCTTTTTAACTAACTATTAGATTACGAATTGAACTAACCTGAATAGCATATTACAGCACGTCCTGAATTTATTTTAAGGGGTCGATGACATTGGAAAGTCGTTTATACCTCCACCCAACACGCCCAAATAACCCTACCGTTTTAGAAATTGCTATTTATAATTGCGAACTAAAAGCGAAGAATTATCATAATCAGCGTATTAATAATAAGGATGCTCAGGAAAGTATGAAACGTGATTACGAGCATTTGCAACGAGAAAAGGAACGGATAATAAATCATGTTGTAGTTCAGGAAAATCTAAGACTTTATAGAGATAACTGTGAAAACTCGACTAGAAGCCAATGAGTAAAAGAAGATCATCATCCCACTGAAAAATTAGCAATACACTTAAGGGCGGTTGGAGAGCCTAAGCCAACGATATTTCATTAAGCGCATCATACTTATTTGTGGAAAAGGAAAGTTTCGACAAGCATTGATGTAAAGGGCAATACTAAACCTACATGCACAAGGCGTTGGTATTAACGATCCAATTAATGGCACATGGTTAATTAATTTCGCTAAAAATAAAGAGCAAGATTGGGCAACCCCTGATGCTCCACCCCATAGAAAAATTCATCGGTATAACTATGAAAATTGGGTAGGCACCTCACTAGGTAGTAAAAGTAAAATGAGTAAAGTTCAATTTTTTAGTAATTTACGTAATATAAAAGCCCAGATAAAAACAGGAAATATGCCTGCGAAAGTTCTAGATAAAAAAGATGAATATGGGAAAGGTATATGATGAACATTTATCGAATGAAAGCAAAAACTAATACTTATGATGTTATTGATTTAGATATTATAAATATGATGCAAAAGCTTAAAGTAATAACAAATCATGATGAAGATACCTTAATTGAGCTTTTAATGAATTTGCCCCTCGATAATACGTCCTTAAAAGGAATGTGGCCAGAGGAAATGACATGCTCTTATTTTGGAAAGGCAAAAGAACAAAATTACGATATAAATCTATTCAGTCATTTCTTAGTATTGAAAATGAATGCGTATAGTGTTTTATCTGAGCATTTAAAGCCTTATGGGGAGTTTTTACCATTAAACGTTGAGGGGGATAAAATAATGATGTTTAATTTATTAACGTTCGCTCAAGAGAATAAAGAACTATGCGAAATGTCATACTTAGATGGCTTTGAAAATGGACTATCGACGCTGCATTTCAATGAAGATGATATCGTTTCAAAAAGTATATTTAAGTCTAAATTAGAAGGAGCTATGGCAATTTTTTGTACAGATTACTTTAAAGAATTAGTTGAAAAAAATAGATTGAACGGAGTTGTATTTGATACAAACTTACTTGATATATTTTAAATCGATTCTGTATCTTTTGATTTTGGGTTAAGTATATTAAAGGGCATATTTGCCTTTCTTGCACTATAGGTATAGCGGTAAAATATATTTAATATGGCTATTCAACAGTAAGGATAACGATTTAAAGGCCGTAGTTGTGCAGAGAAAGTAAACACTGAATATCGATATATGCAATCCGGCATGTTTAATCCTTACCCAGTATTTGACGCTGCGAACGCCCTAAAAAATAACTATAACTTCACCATGTTACCTTCTGAAAAGTGATAGGTAACTCAGTTTGAATACCAAGCCCCGTAAGGGGACTTTTTGTTGGATCCAATTTGAAGCTTCAGGAATATTAAAACCTGGTTTCTAGGTGAAAGAGTCTTCTTTCGGAAATCTTAGCGTAGCACTTGCCATGATCTGTGCAGAAAGGGGCTATTCATTTACCAAATAAAAAGCAAGTTCCGCCCAGGTTTTATGTCACAAACTATGGTTCGGCCCTTTGGATGTTGATTAAGTTAAAACTACATCAAAAATTTACCCGGGAGTACATGATAAAAGTACTTGCGGAAACCGATAGTCAATTTGTACTCTCTAAATTTGAGCAAGTGAATGAAAGTATTTATCAGGAGAACTTTCCAAAAATTTTCACCGCAGTAGCCGCAAGGGGTATTGGCAATGCTGACTATCGCTTTGGCTGGATTAGGGCTTTTAGGTATCATTAGTTATTCTACGCAAGTAAGAAGGCTTGAATGAGTAAACGTATGGCTATAGGGGCAAAACGCAAAGATATCTTAAAAATGATGCTTAGCGATAATTTAAGGGTTATGCTTGCTGGGATTTTAGCTGGTGTTGCCCTTAGTAGTTTGGTGTTTTTTATCTTCCAAGATGAATTATTTGCTTATTTGACGTGGTTTGCCGTACCTATATTGATTTGTACCGCCCTGTTAGTGATCTCTATGTCGTTAATCGCGAGTTTTATGCCTTTAAGGAATTATTTTAATAAACCTATTATTCATGGTTTACGCGGGATTGACTAAAACTTAGCCTGGATAGTTTACTCATAAATTATCTGGGCGCTTATTTATTATGCTTGTTTAGTAATAAGTCAGTTTAATCTAAACATTAAGCATGACTCTCTTGCGGTATTGGAGATTAATAGATGTCAGTAGAAGCTAAAAATTTATCACTGGAAATTTATTAGAATATTTACAACAACTTATCAGATTTAAATCAATTACTCCTACGGATGATGGTGCTTTAGTTTGGTTAATGAATCACTTAGAAAGGTTAGGTTTTGCATGTGAGCCATTTGAAGAACAAGGGGTAAAAAATCTTATAGCAACTCTTTATTTTTCACCTGGTCCAACTTTTGCCTTTTGCGGGCATTTGGATGTTGTGCCTGTGCATGAACCTGATTGGGATATATCTCCCTTTTTAGGCGAGATTCGAGATGGTATATTATATGGACGCGGCACAGCTGATATGAAAGGAGCTATAGCTGCTATGTTAGCCGCATTAGAAACCATGCTGGCAGAATCTGAACAAAGAAGGTACGGCACTTTTCTTTGGTTAATTACTACAGATGAAGAAGGTGAGGCGGAACATGGTACGGTCAAAATTGTTGAAAAACTTCTCTCAAAGCAGTGTCATATTAATGACTGTTTAATTGGTGAACCTACTTTCTCAAAATTTATTGGTGATACCATTAAAAATGGTCGAAGGGGGTCGTTATCAGGAAAAGTTACTATTAAAGGTCAGTCAGGACATGTCGCTTACCCTGAAAATACAATCAATGCCGCACACCTTGCAACCAATATAACCCATAAACTGTTACAGCTAGATTGGACTCTAGCCAATAATACATCGAAAACAAGTTTTCAAATCACTAATCTGGATGTTGAAAACCCGTGTGACAATATAGTGTCGAGAACTTGTATCATTGAATTTAATATCCGTTATTCCCATGGTTATCATGAATCGGATATCAAAGATAAAATATCTCAGTGTTTAAGTGATGAGGAGTTGTTAGTTGATATTAACTGGTCTCGGGATTGTCGTCCTTATTACAGTAATTTTAGCGCTTCGGGGGATTCATCTATATTAAATTATCTCGAAGGATCCATATTACTGCATAGCGGGCATTACCCTAGGTTAAGCACCAGCGGGGGGACATCAGATGGCCGATTTGTTGCCAAAATATGTGATAATGTGATCGAATTTGGTTTAAGAAATCATTCTATTCACCAGGCAAACGAGCATATTGCATTATTTGAACTTGAGCAACTAACAAAAATATATTCTTCTTTTTTGGCTGCGTATTTTGATAACACTATGAGTATTAATAACTGATGTACTAACATAGTAGCGATCAATATTACTCGTTTATTAGTGATTATCGCTCTCTCTTTCATGTAAATGCACTAGTAAAGTTTTTACTAAAAATTTGTGATTTTCCCTCAACCAATAGGGCTTTGATACTTAGACAATATGAATATAAAAAGTTGTTTTGTCATCCCCAAACCTAACCCAAAAGCCGATTTAAAGTTAATATGTTTCCCTTATGCAGGGGGAAGTCCGCATGTATTTGTTTCATGGGTTAATGAGCTATCGCCTAGTGTTGAACTGGTGATAATGCAGGCTCCGGGTAGGGAACTCGCTTATTTGAACAGTCACATACGAATATGGATAGCCTAATTAGTGAATTGATAAAAGAGATCGGTCCCCATCTTAGTATGCCTTATGTATATTTCGGTCATAGTTTAGGTAGTCGAGTCGCATTTGAGCTAATGATGCAAACCAAAAAGCATGGGTATGCACTACCTAAACACTTTATTGCTTCTGGAAGTAGAGATCCTGATCAAAAGTGCATGAAGGAAACTATATTTAATCTACCTTATGATGAATTTATCAAGAAATAGATCAATTTAAATGGCACGCCTCACGAGGTATTAAAAAATAGAGAGTTAATGGAGCTTTTATTACCTTCGCTTAGGGCTGATTTTGAAATAGCAGAAACGTATTGCTATAAAGGAAGTGAAAAATTTGACTGTCCTATTAGTGTTTTCGGTGGCAAAGAGGATACTATAACATTAGAAAGTCTAAACCAATGGAGTGGTTTTTTTAGCCAACCAGCTAATATAATTCAAATGCTAGGAGGTCATTTTTTTATTGATAGCCATAGGGAGTTATTTTTGAGACAAGTTAATCAAATACTAAATAAAAAAGGATAACCTAGTGGAAATGAAAGCGAATAATTTAGTAACTTTTAATGGAATTAAAGACAAGGAATTTATAAGGGATCAAGTTTGCTCAATAAATTTACCGGCTACTATTATAAAAAATGCGAAATTAATAAGTTGCGATTTTGACATAACTAAATACCATAGCGGCTTATTTTCCATTTATGGGATTTATATGCCTTTATCGATTCAGAAGTCTGTAATAAAAAGGCAAGCTGAATTCTTAGCAGGGCGTTATGTTGCAAAGAGAGCACTTGCGTTACTAGGTATTAATAATAGAGAAATAGGAATCGGGGAAAACCGTAGCCCTATTTGGCCAACAAGTGTTTGCGCATCAATTAGCCATACTAATAATAGTGCAATATGTCTAGCAGCAGATAGTGAATATTATCAATTTTTAGGGTGTGATATTGAACCGATAATATCAAAAAAAACTAGAATGGAAATAATAGATAGTATAATTAATCAAACAGAAAAAAAATTACTATTGAATACATATTTAGATCCTAATGTTATCTTTACAGTTTTTTTCTCAGCAAAAGAGAGTCTTTTTAAAGCTCTTTATCCTAGTGTTCGAGAGTACTTTGATTTTAGTGTTGCACAGATAGAGCTTATAGATATTAAAAATAAAAAATTTGAAATTAGGCTAATCCAAACAATTCATTTTACTCTAACTAAGGGGACAATTTTTTATGGTCATTATGTCGTCAGTGATGATGTAGTAACAACTTTTATCATGCAGCCTAGTATAGTTTATCAAGGTTAGTGCATTTTAATCCCATATTTTAATAGGATTGAAATATAAAGATTGTTCAGGCCTTTCTTTTTCATCTCCTCGATTCATCTTTTACTCAGCGTATAAACTCGGCTTGCCAAAGGCTACGTTCCACGGCTAGCGTATTTTAATTCCTGATTCCAAAAGGATTGAACGATATTTATCGTCCAATCCTGCCATTTTCTTTTTTCTCGCCATACTAGCCGATTTGGTCTCATATTGCTTAAATATAGCCATTGCTATTTTTTGCATTACATTGAACACGAGTGGTCCCTGTTTTTTTCTTATGCGTGACTCATCTTCTCTAAACGTCATATCTAGCACCCAATGCATACTTTCAACTTGCCAATGACTCCGCACTGCGTGTAATGATTGCTCCGCGTTTAGCCCCAAAGAACTGATATACCAACGAGTTTCTTCGGTATCCTTGCCTGTACTTTTATCATGAACTTGTGCGTGAATTTTTATAATACTTTTTAATCCTGTCCATTGATAAGCTTTTGCTAACCAACCTTTATTAACTAACAGCTGGTGACAAGTACGTGTTTCAATTCGTCCATGACCTGTGCTAATTTCTGTATGTTTGGCATAATTATCTTCCGAAAGACCTTCTCGTTCACTTTTATGCCACCACGCCCCCAGTTCAGCCTCCATGCCAGAATGATTACCCTTCAGCGCTAAAATATAATCCGCTTTTTGTTTAATGATTTGCTCTGCTATCGCTTTTTGACAGCCCATTGCATCAAGGGTAACAATGCTGTTTTCGATGTCTAACATCGTCAATAATTCGGGGATAGCGGTAATTTCATTACTTTTTTCACTGATCGCTGTTTGCCCTAAAACTAGTTGATGCTGACAACTCCACGCGCTCACAGTATGGAGCGCGTTTTTTCTATCTTTGGTCGTAAAAGAACGTCGAGCTGTTTTTCCATCGATAGCAATGACATCACAGCCCATCACTTTAACTAGAGAAGATATCCATGACTGAAAAGCATGCTCTACTTCGTCAGCCTTTAAACTACAAATAACCCTCGCAATCGTATCGTGGCGAGGAATACCTGCTTTAAAGTCTCGATACTGACGTAACCAGTCAAGTTTCAAATGGCCAAAATATTCAAAATATTCAAAATCTTCAATATCTTCCCAGCCTTCAGCCCCAGATAATACCGCGCTGATAGCCAATAAAAGGATATCGAGTAAGTTGTGTTTTTTACAGCGCTCGATACGTGGATCAGCTATTGAGTCAAAGTGTGTTAGAAAAGTAGTAGTCATGTGAATAAATCAAAGTGCAATTAGACCCTAATTTGATCACAGCCACCTGAATTATTCAATTTATAATGATCTTGCCGTGGGCTACGTTCCGCATCGAGTGCTTATTCTGCATGTAGAGCTAATGAACTGATATACTAGGTTGTATCTGTGTTTATCAATTTATCATGAACTTGTCTAGTATCATTAATAATACTCTTTTCATTATCCAGATTGAAATGTACTCTCTATTTTATTAGCTTTTAACCGACAAATGACTCGGCGGCGATGCTATGTCTTTGAACTTTCTTCTTTGAAAGAACCGTACTTCTTTAAGCAGTCAAGCCTTAGGTACCTAAGCCTTAAGTATTCTCCTATTTTGTGCACCAGACTGTATGATAGCATCGGTCATAAATGACTACGTCATCTGCTTGTGTTGTATTCAAGTGAAATAAAACTTTATAGTCCGCTTAGTATAACCTTTCATCTGCTTAGTTACATGAATAAACAAATTTTCATCATTTAAGCATCTAATATTATAAATGTATTTTTTTCGAAAAAATTTGATGAAATAATTGAATGCGGATTGGTAGATAATGGCTTGTGGAAAAGATGTTTCCTTGTACAATAGGCGGTAAATTACCATAATTGCATGTATTGTGTGGCGCATAAAAAGGAGTTTTATGATGACTGAACAATAATCGTATGTAATTGATAGAATTTTACATTGGTTAACTTCTATTTTGATTTTGTTTATACTGTTTATAAGTAAACGCGTAATTAGCCCCACATACCAATATTAATCAAGCCTGCGCATAATTATCTCAGCAAATTAACATGAGGTAATTATGAATAAACAGCAAAAAATCAAACTCTGGCAAGACATCTTTGAACAGCAACAACGTAGCAGCTTAACTATCATTCAATTTTGCCGTGACAACAAGATTAACGTGTCCACCTTCTATACTTGGCGTAAACGCCTGTCTGAGAAAACGCTACCCGCTAAACAGCAAAAGGTGATCCCCCTTGTTATTCATGACCAGCCTTTTACACAGTCTTCCATGATTAAACTCACCACGCCAAAAGGCTATCAAGTAGATTTTGAGTCGACCTTAAGTCATCAAGCCTTAGCGCAATTATTGAGTGTGTTTGCATTCACCTAGCCAAGTCTACTTGGTCACTGGCTTCACTGACTGAAGAAAATCAATCAATGGTCTGAGTATTATTGTCAGTGAGTCCTTATCTCTCGATCCTTTAAGCCAATCTTGGTTTGTTTTTTGTAATAAACAGCGCGATAAATTAAAAATTTTATTTTGGGATACCGGTTTTTGGCTCTATTATCTGGCTTACCGGTCAACAATAAAACCCGACACCCAACCTTATCAGGGCTGTCGGTGGTTTAAATAGGCATGATCGTTTTTATCTACTTGAACGATCTTGCCCGTGTGTCATGCTATGCCCATGACAGAACAAACTCAACTCGCCGAATTACAAATTCAACTTGCTCGTATGCAAGCACAGATTGATGCCTTACAAAAAAGTAATACCACGTTAGAGGAATATAAAGCGGCATGGCAAGAAGATAAAGTTGAAATGCAAGCACGTATTGACCATCTACTTGCTGAATTAAAGTTAAGTAAATCACAAAAGTACGGCCGAAAAAGTGAAAAATCTCCCCGAGGTACTTTCAATGAAGCCGAGCAGCATAAAACGAGCGAGCCACCCAAGCATCACAAAAAAGGCAAACAACAGCTCGCCGAACATTTTGAACGAGAAGACGTTGAGCACACCTTAACCGAGTTGGCTTGTACGTGTTGTGGTGAACAAATGCATCATTGCGGTAGTGAAGACAGCGAGCAAGTTAAAATTATTCCAGCTAAAATTAGCGTCATTAAGCACAAGCAGTTTAAGTATGCTTGTAGAAGTTGTGAGCACAAACAACTGACCAGTAAAATAATCACCGCGCCTAAACCAGCACAACCTATTCCAGGTAGCATAGCGAGCCCAGAAGCCTTAGCGGCGGTTGTTACCGCCAAATACTGCGATGCACTACCGCTTTACCGGCAAGTCGATATATTCGAACGCGGTGGTTTAAGCATCTCCAGAGGAACACTCGCCAACTGGTGTATTAAGGCCGGCAATATCATTAAACCCTTAGTGAAAGCCATGCAGCGCCACTTACTTAGTGAGCATAGCTTATGCGCGGATGAAACGCGTGTACAGGTCTTAGATGAAGGTGATAACCCAAGTAGCAATTCACAAATGTGGGTCTATCGCAGCAATGAAGTGAGCAAGCAAGTCGTGGTTATTTATGACTATCAGGCGGGTCGCAGTCGTGCTTGTGCAGAAGAATTTCTTGCGGGTTATCAAGGATATTTACAATGCGATGGCTACAGTGTTTATGACGGTATTGAAGGGGTTACTCCCGTGGGATGTTGGGCACACGCCAGACGTAAATATGACGAAGCCTTAAAAGCTGAGTCAAAAAATAAAGGTCGTGCCCATAAAGCCATTAGCTTTATCAGTAAGCTGTATAAGCTGGAAACCCAAGCCAAAAATAAAAAACTATCACCCCAAGCGCGTTATTAGCTTCGCCAAGAAAAATCCCTGCCGATTTTAATACAATTCAAAACATGGCTTGATGAAGCTAGTGATAAAATAATTCCAGGGAGTTATATTGGCAAAGCGATAAAATACAATCTCAACCAGTGGCACAAACTCATTCGCTATATAGATGATGGTCATCTAGGGATTGATAATAATATCACTGAACGTGATATTAGGCCGTTTACCACGGGTAGAAAGAATTGGTTATTCTCAAAGTCGATTCATGGTGCACAGGCGAGCGCGACACTTTATAGTATCGTGATGACGTGTCGGGCCAATGACATCAACCCGTATTATTACTTCCTGCATTTATTTAAAATATTGCCAGCACGTCAAAGTAATGATAAAGATTTTGCTGACTTAATGCCGTGGAATGTGCAGCTAGACTTCGATTATAGCTAAATGCACTGCTTAATTGTGCGCTTACGTTTATAATGAGATCTCAAATTCATAATACAGATTACACTATCAAAGGGGTGAAGTGGCATAGTTAATTTGGCCACCTACTTAGATATGTTATTATGCATCTTATCAAACGTTAGGTGATACAAATGACAAAGAAAAACGTCCAAATTTCAGTCCTGAATTTCGATTAGAAACAGCACAATTAGTTGTTGATAATGGTTATACACATGACGATGCAGCGAAGGCCATGGAGGCTGGTTATTCCACCGTTAGCAAATGGGTTAAATAGTTAAAAGAAGAGCGAAAAGGTAAACAACCTAAAGCGACTCCTATGACCGCTGATCAATTAAAAATACGTGAACTTGAAAAAAATATTTAACGCATTGAATTAGAAAAGGATATCTTAAAAAAGGCTACTACTCTGTTGATGTCAGACTCCCTGAACAATTCTTATTAATTGAGAAACTCAATCAGAGCAACAAAATAAAATATCCAATCACTACGTTATGCGATGTATTTAAAGTACATCGAAGCAGTTATAAGTATTGGGTAAAAAGGGATAATAATTTAAGCTCGTCAGAGATTAAATTAAGATCTGATGTCAAACGCCTTCATGCACTTAGTGCTGGCTCTGCGGGTGCTAGAAGCCTATCTGATATGGTGACGAATGAAGGTTACCCATTAAGTCGTTATCGGGCAAGAAGCTTAATGAATGAGCTAGATTTAGTGAGTTGTCAGATACCTAAGCATAAATATAAGAAGGCGAATCAAGCTCATGTGGCCATCCCAAATATACTCAAACGTCTATTCGCCGTTGTTGAGCCTAATACTTATTGGTGTGGAGATGTTACGTACATTTGGACGGGTAATCGTTGGTCTTATCTTGCTGTTGTCCTTGATTTATTTTCTAGAAAAGTTATCGGCTGGGCGATCTCAAACTCACCTGTTAGTGAGTTAACGATGCAAGCATTAATGATGGCATATGAGAGCAGAGGAAAGCCTAAGGATGTCATATGCCATTCAGAGCAAGGAACGCATTACACCAGCAGAAAGTTTAGGCAACGACTGTGGCGTTATCAAATCACACAAAGCATGAGCCGCCGTGGAAATTGTTGGGATAATGCACTAATGGAACGATATTTTAGAAGTTTGAAAACGGAATGGATACCAACGATAGGGTATAAGAATTTTAATGAAGCCAAACAAGCAATCATTAATTACATCATGGATTATTATAATAAGACCAGGCCACATACGTACAACGGTGGAATAAGTCCAAATGAATCAGAACAAAGATATAGATTAAGCTACAAAACTGTGGCCAATTTTACTTGACTACTTCAAATGTTGTAAAAATCAACTTAGAGCCTAGATATGTTTTCGATGAATGTATTGCTTATTTTGGTCAAAATAGAATAGCGCTTGCTGGTTATACAACGCTACAAGACACTATTTCAACCGTTTTATCAAATGAACGAAGCCGCATAGAGCTTGTGCTCAATGAAAATTTAACCCAAACCACAAAAACAACATTACTTAAGTTACTTGAATCAAATAGCACCTTTACTGATTTAGCTAAATTAAAAAAGATGGCTAAAGACTTCTCGGTCAGTCAAATAGCACAAGAACTAAAAACACATAAAATAATACGTTCAATTTATCCAGAAATTAAAGTACTTATTACTGAACTGGAGCTATCCCCTAAAAACCTTGAATACTACGCCTTATTAGTTAAACACAAGTCCGTTTATAAGCTCAGAAGGCATGATGACAGCCAAACCATTTTATATCTTGTTTGCTATTTATTTTTTAGGTACCGAGAAACCAATGACAATTTAGTCTCAGCTTTTATCTATATGATCAGAAAGTTAACGGAGTCAACCAAAAGCTATGCAAAGCAACGTATTGTAGAAGATGTCACTATTGTTAGAACCAAATTAAAATCTGTGGGTAGTTTATTAAAATATTTTATTGATACCGACATGGACGATAGCCTTAGCTTTGGTGATGTTCGCAAGAAAGCTTTTGAGCTTATTCCTGCCGATAGTATTAAACTCTTAAGTGATCATTTAGATAATAATGACTTTGATGGCCGTCAATATGAATGGCAATTTATCGACAAACAATCGAGTAAAATTAAAAAACTTATTCGATCACTTTTTATATCTATTGATATCGAGTTCATTCACCTTAAAGACGAATTGCGCGAACAATACACCACTGCTCACAAAGAATTAGGAACGTTCAAAACTATAAAAACAATTAACATTGATGTGGTACCTAAAAGTGAGCGTGAATATTTTGAAGATGATAAGTCCAAGTTAATTGCAAATCGATTTGAATACTTCCTTTATCGAAAAGCAGAGCAATTGTTTAATAGTAATAGCCTAACCGTTAAGGAAAGCGTTAATAATCGCAGTTTAACGTCTGATTTAATCCAACCTAAAGAATGGGAACACAAGACTGAAACTATTGAAAATACAGGGCTGATAAACTTGTCACTCTTATTAACCACACATTAGCAGATAAGAGCCAACAATTAGAGGTTAAGCTAAAGGAAGTCAGAGAGCATATTTTTAGTGGCGATAATAAATACGTTGAGTTTGTTCCTGGCAAAGCCGAACTTAAGTGGTCAATTCCTAACAGCCGATGGCAAGAAAGTATCGATAATCCACTTTCTAGTCAAATTTAACACATGGGTATTGTTGAACTCATGTTGTTTGTTGACCAAAAGAACGACTATTTAAATCGTTCACTCATATTTATATTAATAAAGAAAAAACACCGGCTAACAAATAAGATCTGATTGCTTGTATCTTCGCGAATGGTACCAATTACGGTTTATATAAAATGGCGAATATCTCCGACCGTTCAATGGGTAAATTACGCAGTGTAGATGATAGCTATATTCAATATTAAACATTTAGGCAGTCGAATGCTAAGGTTTCCAATGCTATAGCCACATTGCCAATATTTGCTTATTACCATGTTGATGATAACCAATTGTTTTCAAGTATTGATGGTCAAAAGTTTGAGTGCCGCATTAATACGTTTAAAGCGCGTTATTCATCTAAATAACCTGAGATCTGCTTAAGAGCAGCCTTTTAACTATACTGCCATTAACTCAAATTCACTCGTTGATAGCTTAATTCGTGGCTTTTGTTTTTTTAAGCAATAAGCCACTATGCCTGAAATGACATTCAACATAAAACCAGCCTCACTGCGATGTCGACTA
>Ga0209292_1005412_pt1 | contig 13022 bp, 11 predicted proteins | sample GOMGulsemesocosm_2_FD_184634 | JGI IMG/M metagenome (GOLD analysis project Ga0209292, IMG submission 184634) | Methane-oxidizing microbial communities from mesocosms in the Gulf of Mexico - GOM9C Gulf of Mexico (SPAdes) (version 2) | ecosystem: Environmental > Aquatic > Marine > Cold seeps...
AGTCATTAACCCACGTTTTACAATTTTCCGGCGCTCAATCAGGGCATCCGAGCCAATAAAACCCTTATTCTTGGACACCATCATATCCAGCCCGACCTCAATCGGGGTGACGTCACTGTCAAGCTCATGCCCCATCGCGGCAAAGCCCTTTTCCACCCGCATAGAGGTCTGGGCAAACATCCCCGCAGGCACCGCCCCTGCCCCCGTCAACGCGGCGTAAACCTTACGCGCGTTTTGCGCTTTCATGGTCAACTCCCACCCGGCTTCACCGACGTAAGACATGCGTACCGCCCGCACATGACAGCCCGCGATATGGGCCGGTCCAACTTTGAAATAACTCAAGTTTCTCAACTCAGGTGCGCCACATTGCGCAACGATCTTTGCAGCATCCGGCCCCATCAAACCAAGAACGGCAAACTCTTCAGTGCTATCGCGCAAATGCACATCAAACCCTACCGAATGACGCTTAAACCATGTGAAATCGTGCTTAATCGCGTTGGTTCCAACAAACAGGCGATAGTGGTCTGTGGCAATCCGGTGTGCGGTGATATCACTTTCATAGGTGCCACGATCGTTCAAAACCGCTGTATAAATTGCGCTGCCCGGAGCCTTCGCCATGTTGGAGGCACATGTATATTGCAAGAAGGGCTCCGCATCCGATCCCTCGACCTCGATCTTGCCAAAGGGCGACGCATCAAAGATCGCTGCCTTTTCATGTGCGGCTGTGACCTCCGCCTTCACGTTTTCAAACCAATCCGGGCGCCCAAATGTCATGCGCGGCTCCGCCGTTTTGCCGAAATACAGCGGACGTTCCCAACCATAAACTTGGCCAAAATGTGCCCCGGCTGCTTTATATTCAGCATCCAGCGGCAAAGCACGCAATCCCCGCGCCGTCGCCAATTGTTTGCCCGGATAGGCAATGTCGTAATGGGTGCCTAGAATTTCCGGGGCGCGCGCCATCAGATGATTAAGTGAATTGTAAATCGGCGCAAAGCGTTTTGCGTCCGCCTCGCCCAGATCATAGGCCGTATGACCATGCACGATGTTATGCGCAAGGTTCATCCCGGCCCCACCACCAGACGCCATGCCAACAGAATTCATCCCACAGCCCAGAAACAGCCCACGTGTTTCGGCGGTCTCACCCAGCATAAACATCCCATCTGGCGTGAAACTTTCCGGACCATTCAGCAGCATCTTTACCTCAGCATGTTCCAGCGCCGGAAGACGGTGCAGCGCATTCATCATCATGGGTTCAAAATGATCCCAATCCTCGCCCAATAGACCAAATTCAAAGGTCTCATCCAACACGCCAGGCTTGATCGGTTTGCCCATAGGTTCAAAACATCCCACCAACAACCCGCCACTGTCATCGCGGATATAAAGGTGATTATCATGATCAGAGAGCGTCGCCATATTGCCGGAAATTCCTTCAATCGGTTTGGTCAACAGATAGAAATGTTCGCAGGCCAATGCAGGAACCTCCGCCCCCGCCATCGCGCCCGCTTCGCGTGACCATAGGCCCGTGCACAAAGCAATCGCCTCACACATTACCGTGCCCTGCGTGGTTTCAACGCCTTTTACACGACCATTTTCAGTCAGAATCCCGGTCACCCCGGTGTTCTCAAAGATCTTTGCCCCAAGGGTTTTCGCCCCTTTCACCAGCGCCGCACAAACATCAGAAGGCGACACGCGCCCATCATCCGGCGACCAAACCGCACCGATCACATCATCGGCATTCATCATGGGCCAGCGCTCTTTTGCTTCCGTAGCACTTATGGTCTGAGCTTGCACACCATAGGCATGGGCCAGTGCTTCCTGGCGACGAATATGGGTCAGGCGATCCTGATTGGTAGCAATCGACAGGCTGCCCTCCTGGATCCACCCCACAGATTGCCCGGTCTCCTCTTCCAACCTGGCATAGAGATCAACTGAATACTGGATCATCCGCGTCAGGTTGCGGGAATTGCGCAAGGCCCGCACCTGCGCCGCAGAATGCCAAGTCGTGCCGCTGGTCAGCTTATTGCGTTCCAACAAAATGGCGTCGCTCACCCCCATTTGTGCGAGGTGGTACAGGGTGGAACACCCCATGATGCCGCCGCCAATGACAACAACAGATGCGTGGGAAGGAAGGGACATAGGAAAACTCTCTTGGATTGGATTTCCCTTAGAATGCCCCAACCGCCCGCGTTTTTAATTTACTAATTCAAAAACATCTGTTCTTTACGATGCATGGATCAAAATCAAAAATCCCGCCTGATCGCTCGCCTAAAGGCCGAAATCGATACCCTGCCTCCTGGGTTGAAAATCATCGCCAAATACATCATCGATCACCCGGGCGACTTCGGCATGGACCCGATCCGCATTTCAGCAGAGAAAACCGGCGTTAGCCCTAATTCCTTTGTGCGTTTGGCCGTGCGGATGGGCTATGACGGGTTTGAGGCCCTGCGCGACCCGTTCCGTCAGGCCCTCGTTACAGAACGCGAAAGCCGGATGGGTTCAGAATGGATCAGCCAACTTGATCAGGGCAATGACACCGCCCGCACCCAGGCGCGACTTGTGCGGAATGAAATCAACGTTGTTTCGCGATCTCTGCGTCTGATGACACAGGAAAAAATCACCATCGCATTGCAGCATATGACAGAGGCGCGCAATTGTTATGTGACCGCCACCCGATCCAGTTATGCGATGGCCTATTATTTCCACTACATTGGCCGCATGGCCCTGCCCGAGCTGCAGCTTATTCCGCGTCACATGGGTTCTGCGGTGGATGAACTGTTCAGCGCTGATGAACGCGACTGTCTGATCGCCATCACCTTCGCACCCTATTCCGCCGATACGATCCAAGCTCTGCGTTACGCCCGCAAGCGCGGCATGAAGCTGATCCTGATTTCCGACAGCGAAGTTATCGCCCCACAGATAGACCCTGATGTCACCTTCCCCATCGCCACTCAGTCACATCATGCTTTCGGCTGTTACGGCGGGGCGATGGCGGTGCTGGAATGCCTACTGGGGCACCTGATTGACCTTGGCGCAGACGAAGCCCAGCAGCGCATCGCGGATTACGAAGCCTCTCGCGAGGACACTGGCGCTTATTGGAAAGCCTCCCAAACACCCCGGATGAGACGTTAGGGTTCAAACCTCCCGATGCCAGTCATGAGCATGGGCATGGCTGTCCCGCAGTTGTGATGGCCAAACCAACTTTAAAAACTTCAAACTATCGCCTGTGGGGGCTTTAAAGACTTGAAAGTTTCGGGCTATGTTCTGTGCTTACGATCTCTCTTTCCCCCAGCGCCTCACTGATATAAAAAAGCCTTAATCACACATTAAGTCGTATAAATGACCCTGAGCAGCCCAGACATATCCCCTTTGGCAACCAATGCCCCCCGTCGGTGGCGTGATGTTCTACTGGCACCTGCTTTGTTTACCCTAGTTGCCTTTGGCCTGATCAGCCTAGCAATGGCCACGGGATGGGAAGAAACCACCACACAACTCGCAAAGCTGGGCGCGATGCAAATTGTTGTTTTGCTTGCCCTCTCTCTTTTGAACTATCTTCTGCGTGGTGCACGCTGGCACCTTTTTGCCCGCCGTCTTGGCCTGCGGGTGACTTTCCGCCAAAGCCAACGTCACTTCCTTGGTGGCTTCGCCATGTCTGTCACTCCCGGTCGCGTGGGTGAACTCATCCGTCTGCGTTGGATCACCCGTGAATGTGGAGGCGCACCCGAACGCGCAGCCCCCCTTGTTCTCATTGACCGCGCCTCTGATCTCGCCGCGATGGCCATCATCCTCGCCCTCGCGCTCAGCCAATCTTTGAGCAACCTCTCCGTCGCTGCACCAGTGGTTGCAGCCTTATCTTTACTCGCGGCCTTTATCGTCACGCGACCTAAACTGTTGACATACACCATAGGTTCCATCTGGAAAATCATCGGTCGCAAACCCCGTCTATTTGCACGCGCACGCCGGGCAGCCCGTTCATTGGTGGCATTCACAAACCTGTGGTTCCTCTTACCAGCCCTGTCTATCGGTCTGCTTGGTTGGCTGGCAGAGGGTTATGCCTTCTGGCTTTTGCTGGATTGGTTTGATGCGAGCATCGGCTTTTGGAAGGCCGTTGGTATTTTCACATTCGCCACCTTAGCCGGGGGCCTAACAGGTGCACCCGGCGGTGTTGGCGGCGCGGAAGCGGCGATGATCGCCCTATTGACGCTTGAGGGCATCGCCCCCGGCTTGTCAGTCCCTGCTACAATCATTATTCGCGTCACAACCCTTTGGTTTGCAATCGTAATTGGCCTACTGGTTTTTCCATATGCGGAAAAGAAATCCAGACTTGCCGCAGTGAATTCATGAAACGGAACATCTGAAATGACCTGGAAAACAGATACGTATACAGGCTGGGGCCGAGTCCATAAAGCGACCGGGCAACTGGCGAGGCCAGAACGCCTCTCAGCTCTTGAACGCGTCACCGCGCAAACCACCGCCCCGGCCATCGGGATGGGGCGCTCCTATGGGGATGCGTCCTTGAATGATGGCGGGCAAGCCATTGATATGACACGACTTGATCGTATAATCAGCTTCGATGCAGAGGCTGGACTGCTGGAAGCTGAGGCTGGTGTTCAAATCGGCACTTTATCGCGCCTTTTGGCCCCCAAGGGTTGGCTGCCTGCGGTGATGCCGGGCACGGGATTTGCGACCATCGGCGGCTGCATCGCCAATGACGTGCATGGCAAAAACCATCACCTCGATGGCAGCTTTGGTGAACATATTGAAAGCATTACGCTTCTTCTGCCAGGCGGCGCACGCAAAACCCTGTCTGCCAACAGCAATAAGACCTTATTTCGTGCCACCATTGGCGGACTTGGCCAGACCGGTGTAATCCTATCCGCCAAGCTGCGCCTAAAGCCCTGCGCCGGTGATGTAATTATGGTCACAGAACAACGCGCCGAGGGGTTTGACGAGTTTATCGAAATCCTAGATGCTTCCCGTGCAACATATTCCGTTGGCTGGATTGATGCCACCGCACAGGGTCTTGCCCTTGGCCGTGGCATTTTGGAAGAAGCCGAGACCGGTTCAGGTCTATTGCCGACGCCAAAACGTCCAAAATCGGTGCCATGTAACGCGCCACGATGGGCCCTATCGCGCCCTATCGTAAAGCTGTTTAACGCGCTTTATTATCGCCGCGTTCCAGAAGGTGGGCGCACATCCGTCAAGCAAATCAACGACTTCTTCTTTCCCCTTGATGCCATCCACAATTGGAACCGGCTTTATGGAAAAAAGGGATTTCATCAGTTTCAATGCGTGGTTCCGGTAAACTCCGCCTCAGCCCTGCGCGAGATGCTGACGCTGATTGCACGCTCTGGCCTCGCCTCTCCCCTTGCAGTTCTCAAACGCATGGGCCCCGGCACACAGGATCAGCCAGCTGGCATGATGTCCTTTCCGCGTGATGGCTATACGTTGGCGGTAGATTTTCGCAATCGCCCCGCCGCTGAAATTCTGATCGCCCGCCTTGAGGAAATGACCGCAGAGGCCGGAGGGAGGCTGTATCTGGCGAAGGATTCTCTTGCCAGTGCCACCCGCGTAAAATCCATGTACCCCGAACATACTGCTTGGTGTGACGCCGTAAACAAACAGGATCCCGAGGGTGCGTTGCACACCGATTTGATCCGCCGCCTTGACCTGAGGACTGCCCAATGACCAGTATCACAAACGAAACTTGGATCATTTTGGGCGCGACGTCTTCCATGGCCCGCGCCTTTGCCCGTTCCCTTGCTGAGGATGGCGCATCCATTCTTCTGGCGGGTCGTGACATGGAAGACATGACTGTACTTGCTGGAGACCTTTCCCTGCGCGGTGCAGGTTTGGCTGAGGTCCACGCCATTGATATGCGGAAAAGCGAAACTTTCTCGCATATCATTGAACGTGCAAAAGAACAGGCTGGTCTCATTTCTGTGGCTGTGTTCACGGGCTCCATGCCTGCCCAAAGTACCATTGACGAAGACCCATCCCTGATCCACGGCGTGATCCATGACTGCTTCACCGGCCCTGCTGAGTTCTTGCAAATGATCGCCCCTGAGATGGAGACCCGCGAGGGTGGCCAAGTGGTTGGCGTCGGCTCCGTTGCGGGGGATCGCGGGCGTATTGGCAACTATGTATATGGATCGGCCAAAGCGGGTTTTCACACATATCTGTCAGGCCTACGCAATCGGTTGAACCGCTCTAATGTCCATGTGATGACGGTCAAGCCTGGCTTTGTGGATACGGCGATGACTTGGGATGTTGAAGGTATGTTCATGGTCGCCGCCCCCAAAGATGTCGCGCAAAATATTCGCCGTGCCCTGCGCAAAAAACGCAATGTGATTTACACACCATTTTTCTGGTGGGGGATCATGTCGATTATAAAGTCCATCCCAGAATTCATTTTCAAGAAACTGTCAGTGTAAAGTCAGAAGCCAAATCTCTGCTATCAAAGACCACTCGCACAAAAGATCAGCGACAGTGTGATCAACAAATACCCAATGCCCCGTTTGTCTTTCAACGCAAAGACAATCGGGTCATAGTCTTGTTTGCCGTGGTAGCCTAGGCGGATCATACGTACAACCCACGCTGCCATCGGAACCATTGCGACCCACAATAGCCACTGCGTAGGATACAGAGTCAACGCTTGATCTGAACGACTGTAGAGAAAGAAAATCAACAGCGCAAAAACCATTCCAAGGCCGGATACATTCACCAAATCACCCATATCACGGCGACCATATCCGCGCCCTGGCAAAGGTTCGTCATTCACTGCCTGCGCCAGTTCGGTCATACGTTTGACGCAGCCTAGCGTGATAAATATCGGGAAGATGAAGATCAACATATAAAGCGAGGCTTCAACCCCGGTGGCGGCGGCCCCAGCAACTACACGCAGGGTATAAAGGCTGGCCAAGACTGCAATATCGACCCAACGCATACGTTTCAACTGCAGAGAATAGGCCAGAGAAAGCGTCATGTAGATCGCCACGCCCAGTAGGAATTTCGCACCCAGTGCTGCACCTAAAGCAAGCGCGCCCCCTGCCAAAAGCACAAAGGTCGCCATACCAACCGGTATCGGCACGGTCCCGGCAGCAAAAGGGCGGTAACGTTTTTTGATATGTTGACGGTCAGCTTCCAGATCCAACAAATCATTCACTATATATATAGAGGAGGCAGCAGCCGAAAACGCTACAATACCCGCGATCACCAACAATAGCGCAGACATGGTGAAGTCATGCGCAGCTAGGACTGGTAAAAACAGCAGGATATTTTTCACCCACTGATGTGGACGCAGGGCCATCAGCAGAGCGCGAAATTTCCATCCTCCATCGAAATGCACCACCTCTTGGCCTGTCCGCGCCTGAGCATCAATCTTGCCTACCACCAAGGCCATATTAGATTTTGCCCATATCGCACGGTCAGCAGTGTGATCACCGGCGTAATCAAACTCACGCTCACCCCAAGTACCTACAAGATAGTCCGCTTTGGCAGCGCCTTTGAGATTAATCGCACCGTCAGACCCCTTGCTATTGCCACTTAAGCCATGATCCTGCGCAAGGCGGCTCACCAAGCTTTGATCCGAGGCGGACACCAAAACAACCTCGCGTCCCTCAGACAGGGCGGCTTCACCATAATTCTTCACATCTTTATGAACCGGTAAAAGATCGGTGCGCAATTCGGCCAATTCGGCCAACTCTCGCTTTAGCCGGGCCCGATCGCCAATATAACGCACAGAGGTTTTCAGCGTCGCGATAGGATTTTTCCCCAACGCCCCCCAGAAGCATTCATACAACATATCTGTTTTCAGAAACGTACCATCAATATCCAATATCAGCGGTTTCAAATCAGCCATCATTCCCTGCCAGGTTTACGTAGAACACGCAGCCATCGGTGGCCAGCTCAGGCGGTGTTGTACAAAGCCCACGCGCTACGGTCCATGCGGCAATCACCTTGGGTACATAACCACGTGTTTCCGCATATTCCGGCACACCGCCATTTCTACGTACAGCATTTTCGCCGGCGTTATACGCAGCCAACACCAAGATCGGATCGTAGTTAAACTCTTTCATGAGCCAATCTAAGTAGGCTACCCCGCCTTTGATGTTTTGAACAGGATCACTGCGATCTGTCACGCCAAAGCGTTCTGCGGTTGCAGGCATCAACTGCATCAACCCAGAGGCCCCCGCACTGCTGACTGCATCGACCCGTCCAGCGGATTCGACCCCTATCACCGCCAGCACCAGAGCAGGCGAAACCCTTGTTCCAACCGTCGCCCCTAAAATGTCGCGGCCATACCGTTCTGCAACCGCTTGAAGATTTTGCATGCGTGGGAAGTTCATGCTGTTCCCGTTTGGTGGATTATTCAAAAGTTGCTCCGCCACCTCTAGGCGGTTCGGCGCAGAAGCATCAAGAGCCGGAGAAATCCCAGCCCAGAACCAGGTAAACGGCAAACCCGGAGCGGTTGATCGTGGCAAGCGACTGTTGATTGATGTGTCTGATAATTCCTCTAAGGACGTTTCGCGACGATGCCCCGTGGGAGCAGCCAACGCCGCGGCCTGCGCCACCGGGTCAATCTGAACATTAATACGGCGACGCCCTTCAAAGCTCTGAGGCACCATTATTCTTTTGAACGTGAAATCAGCAGGCTGAGGAAGGGTATCAGCGGCACCACCCGACACAGGCAGAACAACGGCCAATGCGGCCCCTGCTAACAAGGTTCGCCATGGAGACACGTTACGCCCGCATGGCTGGTTATGCCTATTCTGCATCTCAACGTCCCGCTTTACTAAACTGTCTGTGCTTTTGTCTGAGTCTTACAAATCAAGTGTTTCAAGACCAGCTAGATTCGATCAAAAATGTGCGATTTAACTAAAATCATTTAAAAATGAATCACGAAAAACACACACACTCGGTGTGAAGATTATATTTTACATTTATTTTTCAATGCGTTGCAAAAAAATAGTAACGCTTTCTTAACGAATTTCAAAAATACCCGATATCTGCCCAAGTCTCGCCCCATTCCAGTGGCTATATAGCTTCATATAACGGCTGAACCGGACGAGCATTCAAACGAAAGCTATTCTAACGGCCTCACAGGCAACCTCCTTCCGCATAATGCGGCTGATTAAACCAAGTAAGGACTTAACATGCTTAACTCTATCAAAAACTTCGCAAGTGACGAATCTGGTGCCGTAACCGTTGACTGGGTTGTTCTGACTGCAGCCATCGTTGGCTTGGGCATCGTGATCACCCAAACTGTTGGTACAAGCACTGCTGGCCTAGCTACAGAGATTGCTGCAGAACTCGATTACACGTCTATCGCAACTTACTAAGCAAGACTTCGATACGCATGTACTGCTATTGCAGGGCGAAATACAAAGAGCCACGCAATTTTGCGTGGCTCTTTTCGCGTTAAATTCAGTCAGTAATTTACTTTCGTTAGGCTAATATCTAAATTCCTCAAGCTGGCCTGAACCCTATTAAGATGCTGTCACATTTCGCTTCTAAATATACCCATAGTGCCAAGCGAAGATTCGAATCCCACCCGGGGGCCCATATGAAACATCAATTAAAGAAATTTCTCTGTGACGAATCCGGTGTCGTGACGATGGATTGGGTTGTATTGACCGCGGGCGTCGTTCTAATGGGCATGGCTTTTGCCGTACCCGTCGGAAATCAAATGACTCACCTCTCCTCCGAGATTGGCGGTGAAATCAGCACCATGTCGATCGCCACCTACTAATGTTTCGAACATCCATAACTAGTTAACTCTTTCCCTTCATTCTGATATATAGGGCACAGGGTAAAAGCGATCAAATTTGTCCTATTGCGTCTTGGAAGAAAATGCTCAAGAAAGGCGTCCTTTCCTGCTAGAACGTAAGGCGGAAGAAAAATTTCGAAAGGATTTGAAATGCGTGCTGTATTTGGCCTCGTGCTAGTAGCTGGTGTCGGATTGGCTGGTTTGGCCGTCTTCAAAGTAAAAGAGCGCGTTGATGCATATCAAGGGGCTTTGGCTCACGCTCGGTCCACTCAAACCAACATCGTAACCACCGATGTGTTTGTTGCCACCAGCCGACTTACTTATGGCCAGCAGATGACCGCTGAACATATGCGTTTGGTAAAATGGCCTGCGGATGCGTTACCTGAAGGGACTTTCTCCACACTGGAAGAGCTCTTTCCCAATGACCTTCCGGCCTACCGAAGTGTGGCGCGTATCATGGAAGTAAATGAGCCGGTCTTGGCCATTAAAGTCTCGGAACCCGGCCAATCAGTTGGCATTCAATCTCTGCTCTCCCCAGGGATGAGCGCGTTTGCAATTAAGGTTGATGCTGTGTCCGGCGTCTCTGGGTTTCTTCATCCTGGTGCACTTGTCGATGTGTATTGGAGCGGTCAAAGTGACGGGGAAGGCGTTACCCAGTTGATTCAAAACGCAGTGCGCATTGTTGCCATTGACCAGCAAGAAAACTCCGATAACTTTGGCGCAACAGTCGCGCGCACAATTACGGTTGAAGGGACACGTCAGCAGGTAACACGGCTTGCACAAGCTCAGGCCAGCGGTCGTTTGACCCTATCGTTGCTCAATGGTGAAGATGACATAATTGATCCAAATGAAATTATCCTTACACGAACAGGGGATTTACTTGGCGAGCGTGAGCGCGAAGAAGAAAAATGTTTTGTGACTACAGGCTTTGGCGCAAACAAAGTTGTTACAGATATTGAAAGGGACTGCCCGGAATAGCTATTCCAGCATCCACTTAAAAAGGCGCCTAGTTTTCCGCAAACCTCTCACAAAAAGTATTTTAAAATGTGCCCCCCTGAAAAGGCGCACATATTTTTTTGTTTAGCATGAGGAGTTTACAGAGCAATTCCGACGGCCTGAAACTGTTGGTGAATTAGGCTGGCCGACTGCGTGAGACCGGTTTTTCAACTTCTGCGACAAAAATGGACCACAGTGGAATATTACTCATGTATGGCGAGTCGTCTAAACCTGAATAAAGGTCGCCACTGGGGCCCGAACAGAAACTCCGCCTAGACCGGTGTAGAGACCTCCTCCGGCCCCTATATTGATTTCCCGCTCCCATCCAGTTGTGGTGGAAACGGTAAATCTCGACAATTTTGACCATCATCCCCGGCTTGTAGAGGTGACGACGATCCCAAAAGCGTCCATTTCCGCTGGGCATGGCAACTGGGCGCTCAACCGCCTTGATATTAGTCCTGATCTTGTGGAAATACGAATCGACACTGCGTAGCGTTGCAAGGCGCATCAATCGAGCGCGCCGCCCTGTGGGCATTGCCGCGCGGTCTGTTCTCAAATGAACCACGCGGCTTGGCTCCGATTGTGAATGATAGGGACAGTGGTGTGGGGCATCTGTCGGATGCGCATGCAAGCGCTTCGCAATCGCCCAATCAACTTCTTCCTCGAACACGAAACGCGGAAGAGGAAGTCTCCTTTTTGGAAATGTCGCAGATTTTTGCGAGACATACCTCACCTGTCGTCTTCGTCCTGAGATTCGTTCAAGCAAGATTTTCAAGGGATAGGTTGGCCACTTTGAGGCCGACCTACGAAAAAACTACAACACTTCTGGTAAGAGGCTTGGGTTTTCCCCAGCGCCTTTTTTGATGTAAGGTCTAGTTTCTAGAACCTCATACGCCCCATTCCCAAGGCCGCGTAAATCGACCGAGGCAACTTGTGACATCCGCATCTGATACCTCACCAGTTTTCACCAGTTGCGCAACAAGGCCACGCCTCTTATCATCCACAACCTCCTGCACTTGTGCAGGAATTCCAGCCTCCGCCAACACAGCATTATAGATCCGGGTGATTGCTCGTTTACGCAGATCAGGCTTGAATACTTTGCCAACTGCGGTTTTTGGCAATTCATCTAGGATCTCAATATATTTCGGGTTCGCAGCACGCTCGTGAATATGCTCTCGTGCGAATGCAATCAGTTCTTCCGGCGTTGCCTGCGCGCCTTCAATCAATTCAACATAAGCACAGGGCAATTCGCCCGAATGCGCATCAGGCTGACCAATTGCGCCAACAAAACCAACGGCAGGATGCCCAGCAAGCGCTTCTTCGATCTCGGCAGGGTCAATATTATGCCCGCCGCGAATAATCAGATCCTTCGCCCGCCCAGTGATAAACAGATAACGATCCTCATCAATCCGACCAAGATCACCGGTGCGCAGATAAACATCGTGATGGAAAAGGTCGTGATTTTTATCGACCTCAGTGTAAGTTGAACCTTCAAAAACACCGGGGTTATCGATGCAGATTTCACCAATTTCATCAACGCCGCATTCCACGGGCCCATCCGGTGTGTTCTTCAAAATCTTCACATCACAATGCGGGAAGACCATCCCAACAGACCCGATTTTCTTGTTCCCACCCGGAGGATTACAAGACACCAGACAGGTCGCTTCTGTCAGGCCATATCCTTCGATGATCTGCACGCCGGTGGCTTCCTCAAACCGCCGGTACAGCTCAAGCGGCAATGGTGAAGATCCCGAAAATGCGCCGGAAAGCGTGGAAATATCTGCATCAATGGGGCGTTGCATCAGGGCCGATAACGCCGTCGGCACTGTTACCAAAAAGCTTACCTTATAGCGCTCACAAAGCTTCCAAAAGTTATCAAACACCCCATCCCCGCGATAACCGGCAGGGGTCGGAAAGATCACATGCGACGCGGCACCGATCATCGACATCAAGATCGGGTAAACCGCAAAAACATGAAACATCGGCAGCGGGCACATGACGTTATCTTCGGGTTCAAACAATAAGGTTGAGCCAAGCCAACCGTTGTAAATCATGCCGGAATATTTGTGCTGTGCGACCTTAGGCATGCCTGTCGTACCTCCGGTGTGAAAATAGGCGGCGACTCGGTCTTCTTTCCTATCCTCAAAATTAAGGCTCTTGCTTTCCTTCGCACATTCTTTCGCGAAATCAAGAACCTGTGCATTATGCGTCGCCACGTTCTTCGGACGAATGAGTGGCACGATCCAAGATTTCGGCGGCG
>Ga0209292_1005413_pt1 | contig 13022 bp, 7 predicted proteins | sample GOMGulsemesocosm_2_FD_184634 | JGI IMG/M metagenome (GOLD analysis project Ga0209292, IMG submission 184634) | Methane-oxidizing microbial communities from mesocosms in the Gulf of Mexico - GOM9C Gulf of Mexico (SPAdes) (version 2) | ecosystem: Environmental > Aquatic > Marine > Cold seeps...
ACTGGCAAGTTGTTGAAGCGTGTAAAGATGAGAAAGCACTCAACCAATTCGCCCCGCAAATGAAAGCAAATTTGTTTGAGCATGTAGCATCACTGATGCAATGGCGCAATATCATGGGGCAAAGTGAAGCCTATAAATTTGATAATGAAATGGCAATCATTCAAACCTTGGTATATATCGACCCAAGTCAAATAGATTTGGCCAAGCAGAGTGTAATGAACAAGGTAGAAACGCTGCAAATGCATCTTAATGAAGTGCGAGCTAAAGCAAGTGATATTGCCAAAATACAAACTGAAGCCTATTGGCAAGATTTAACCTTTGCAGCATTAGAAGAAAGTCGCTTAGCACTGCGTAGTATTATCCATTTGCGTGACAAAGGTACTTATGTACCAGAGCCAGAACTCATCTTAGATATTAAAGAAGATGCAGCCGACTATATAGTGACTGAAAGACCAACCAAAATTGTGTCTATTGATTATCAAATATTCCGTCAAGAGGTAGAAAAAACACTATCACCATTATTCGAAACTGATGTGGTCTTGCAAAAAATACGTGCGGGTATTGCGGTGAGTAAAGATGATTTAGCACAACTAAATTCATTAGTTCATACCCAAAACCCGAAAGTTGACTTAAATACCCTTAAAGAATTTTTCCCTGAATCATCAGCAAGCCTAGACAAAATTCTTCGAACCATAGTCGGTATGGATAAAGCAGCTATTGAGCAAAGTTTTATGGAGTTTGTACAAGAAATACATACTCATGTTAACGCTAAACAACTGCGCTTTATAAGCATGTTAAAAAATCACTTAATTCGTTATGGTTCCATTCAAATAGAACAACTGTATGATGCGCCCTTTACTCAAATTCACGACATGGGGCTAGATGGTGTATTTAACGAAAAACAAGCCGATGTTATTGAACAATTTATAAAACAATTTGATGTTGAACTGGGTGATAAGTCAGCAAGCATCGAAAAAGAAATCCGAATCTAAATCTAATACTAATTTTTAAATCTATATTAGGCTAACTAACAAATTTATAGTCACAGCCGAATAAAACAAAAACGAAGAGAACTACATGATCACAGGTCCACTTAAAAGCAGTATCGACAAACTTTGGGAAGAATTCTGGACGGGTGGCATTACCAACCCGTTAACAGTTATCGAGCAAATTACCTTTTTAATGTATGCCCGTATGCTTGATATGAACGAACAAGCCGATGAGAAACGTTCAGCTCGTACCAAAAAAGAATTTAATCACCGATTTAACGAACAGCAGCAGCATTTACGCTGGCAAAATATCCGCCACCTGGGCGCTGAAGAGCTTTATAAAGTGGTAAAAGATGAGTTATTCCCGTTCTTCGCTTCAAGTTCATCAGCAGACAATGAAGGATCACTTTTTGCTGAGTTTATGAAAGACGCACAATTGATGATCCAAAAGCAAAGCTTGTTAGTAAAAGCAGTAGAAATGGTTAACGACTTACCACTAGATAATGCTGATACCAAAGGTGATTTATATGAATACCTGCTGAGTAAGCTAACTACCGCAGGCATTAATGGTCAATTTAGAACGCCACGCCATATTATTCGTGCCATGGTTGAAATCATGGACCCTGATAAAACCAGCCGTATTTGTGATCCATCGACTGGCACAGGTGGTTTCTTATCGGTGTCTTATGAATACTTGTTAGAAAAATATAGCTCTGCCGAAGGCATTGACCGAGAACCATTATTTATCACTGAAGGAGACGATGCTGGTAAACCGTTATTAGATATCCATGGCAAGCAAGTTGAAAATGTACTGTATTCAGGCGACTTAATTGAACCAGAAGCGCGAGCACACATTGATACCGATATGTTCCACGGTTTTGACTTTGACGCTACCATGTTACGTGTTGCAGCAATGAACTTAGTAATGCACGGTATTAAACAACCAGACATTCATTATCAAGATACTTTAAGCCAACGCTTTAGTGAAAACTTCCCTAATGAAGCTAAAGGCGGCATGCAAATTATTCTCGCCAATCCACCGTTTAAAGGCTCGTTAGACGAAGAAGACGTATGCCCAGAGCTATTACGCAAGGTAAAAACCAAGAAAACTGAATTGCTATTTGTTGCCCTTATTGAGCGTATGTTACAAGTGGGTGGTCGCTCAGCGACTATCGTGCCTGATGGCGTATTGTTTGGTTCATCTAAAGCGCACCAACAGCTTCGTAAGTTGCTAGTGGATAACAACCAGCTTGAAGCAGTTATTTCACTGCCAAGTGGTGTATTTAAACCTTATGCAGGTGTATCAACCGCGATACTAATATTTACCAAAGGCGGTAGTACTGATCATGTTTGGTTTTATGACGTACAAGCTGATGGTTTCTCGCTAGACGACAAACGCACACCAATCAAAGATAATGACTTACCAAGCTTAGTGGCAGAGTTTAAAGCGCGTGACAAAGCTATTGCGACCAGTGATAAAAACGACCGCATTATTACAGACAAGAAAAAGCATTTTTGGGTCAGTAAAGACGACATCACATCAAACAAATACGATTTATCAATAAACCGCTACAAAGAAGTGGTCTATGAAGAAGAAAGCTACGAACCACCAAAAGAAATTTTGGGTAAGTTAGTGAGTTTAGAAAATGAAATCCTTGACGACTTAAAAACGTTGGAGGAAATGTTGTGAGTTGGCCGTTAGTTAAATTAGCGGAAGTGGCTCAAGTTAATCCTAGGTTACCCAAAGATGTCGATGAAACGCAACAAGTCATATTTTTACCAATGGCGGCAATCTCTGAGCAAGGTCAAATCCTAGAGCAAGAGAAGCGGATATTAAGTGAAACACGAAAGGGTTTTACTTATTTTGAAAAAAATGATGTGGTTGTGGCTAAAATAACTCCTTGTTTTGAAAACGGTAAGGCTGCATTCCTTGATGACCTGGAAACTCAAATAGGTTTTGGGACAACGGAATTCCACGTAATAAGACCAGATATAGAAAAACTAGATGGAAAATATTTATTTTATTTGGTTTGGAATAAGTGGTTTCGTCATCTAGGTGAACGAAATATGTCAGGTAGTGCAGGTCAAAAACGAGTTCCTACAGATTTTTTGAAAGGCTTAGAAATTCCACTGCCGCCACTGGACGAGCAAAAACGCATTGCCGCGATTTTAGATAAAGCTGATGTCATTCGCCGCAAACGCCAGCAAGCCATCAACCTCGCCGAGGACTTCCTTCGCAGTGTCTTCCTAGATATGTTCGGTGATCCTAAGGTTAATCCTAAAAGTTGGGTTAGATGTAAGCTTTCTGATTTAATTAACCTTATTACATATGGTTTAACAGTAAGACCTGAATACATACAAGAAGGACTATCATTAATATCAGCTAGAGAAATCAGGACGGGAGATGTTCTATTAGATAGCGCCCCTAAAATATCCCAAGAAGATTTTGATAAACTTTCTGACAAAGCAAAGCCTAAAATAAATGATATTTTATTTTCTAAAACTGGCTCTATTGGTCATTGTGCCATTGTTTCTTCAGATGAAAAATTTGCTGTAACTCAAAATGCCGCTCGTATAGTGCCAAACACTGATAAAGTTAATCCTATTTTCTTATTGTCTTTGCTTAGGACAAAATATTTTTATGACCTTTCAAATCGAGAAGCTAAAGGAAATGCAGTTAAAGATTTGCAGTTAGGAGTAATGAAGGAATTTGAAGTTTACTGTCCACCACTCGATAAACAAGAAGAGTACGTTCAATTGAGGACAGCCATTATAGAGTTAACCCTAAAGCAACAAAGCTCAATTGATGGAAGCGTTAATACATTTAACTCTCTTAGCCAAAAAGCCTTCGCTGGCGAATTATAACCTTTTGGATATATAGAAAATAACAAGGAAGTAAGTTTTGAAAGTTAGTCGTTTTACTATAAATGATGTTTTATGGAATGGGTTAAGAGCCTGCCAACAAGGCAGTGTTGAAACTGCATTGAGCTACCTCATTAAGCCGTTTAGTGAAGATACTAAGTCTTGTTTAATTAGTCTCCCTACAGGGGCTGGTAAATCGGGCGTAATTACGGTTATTTGCCATAAAGCTACCCAGAGGAAGGTATTAGTTTTATGTCACCGAAGAGCTGTTTGTGACCAACTTTTTGATGACATAAATGGCAAGTTTTTTAGTGAGCGTGCCGAAGGTGAAGACATCCCATTAAAACGCGCGTTTGACGATGTTGATGACACTTCGGTAAATGGCATTTATGTTTCAACCTTTCAAAAACTTCAAACTTTTGACCAAGCACAGTTAGATGAATTAAAGCAAAATATTGATCTGGTAATTATTGATGAAGGTCATGCGGAGCCATCGCCTGTTTGGCGTAATTTGGTGCGTGGAATGGGCGCACATAAAATTGTGATTACCGCAACGCCATATCGCAATGACCTATTCCAATTTGATATTGATGCGGATGCAAGTTACATCTACACCTTTGAAAAAGCATTAGCAGATGGAGTACTTAAAGAGCCTGACTTTGAGACAATCGAAGCAGTAAATTTAACCGCCTCAATTCGTGAGTTCTTGGATGATAATTCCAATACCAAGTGCATCATAAAATGTAATAAATTTAATGACATTGAGTACTATTATAATGCATTAAACGGAGCCTTTAATGTATTGGCCATTCATGAGCAGTTTGCAGGCGATGTACGAGTTAATGTAAAGGCAGCAGTACCAAAGAAGCTAAAAGATACTGACTATGAGGTGATTATTCACCAGCGTAAATTAGATGAAGGTGTAGATATTCCTCAGGCTAAATTGTTGGTGTTAACTTATGCCGTTAATAGCGGTAGAGAGCTTGTGCAAACTATTGGCCGTGTTGTTCGTTTATTTGGTGATACAGAACCTAAAGTTATCGAGTTTGAACAAAGTTCCAATGAACAAATGTGGCTAAACTATAGAACATTTGATACTTCACTTAATAGCCCATCAGCGGTAACTAAATTTATTGCTTCATTAGATATAAACAAATTGATAGAGCTTTATTTAGAGGCTTTTCCTGATGCTAGTTATTACGGTAATCGTTTTCTAAGTAAATTTGATCTTAATGCCTTTAACCCTGAGCGATCTTTAAACATCCCCACTGCATCAATTTGTTTCTTGAACCAATCGCAGGGGTTTAATGCTCAGCTTATGTCTGATACTTTATATTGGCGATGTAATAATGCTGGGGAATTGGCAAAACAATTTAATACACAGTGGGGTATCAAAGTTGTTGTTTCTATTGCTTTTAACAAATCTAAATTCTTAGTTGATCAGTTTTTCTTTGAACCATCATTAGAAGTTACGCTCTTTAAAGAACTAACACCCAACATTGTAGCTATTTACGATAGTAGAGGTCGCAGGTTTGGCAATGATAAAGACTTAAAGCTAGGTAGTGCAGTTTCTCAAGATAAGCTGTTAAATGTAATGGCGTTAGGAGAGTCAGCAACAACTAAAGAAGCGAGTAGTAAATCAGTTAGCACAGCGAGAAAGCGTCCTGAGAGTATTGCTGTGAAAGGAGCTGACTTAGAGCAGGTGGCCGATTTACAAGGGAATGCTGCATATCGCTTATCTACTATGCGGTGTGACACATATGATCAAAATGAGCAAAAATCTGGTAGTTACTATGTTGGCGTAGATTCCGGCAGAATATCAGATCAAAAAGAGAGTTCATTTAGCCTAGTTGAGTTAAATGATTGGTTAAATGATATGGAAGCTACAATTTCATCTGATGCTGACATATCCAGTGCGCTTGTTCATTCATTTGCTAAGCCTGTAGCGGTAGATACTAACCTACAAATTGAAAGCTTAATTTTTGATTTAAGTGAGTTTGAAAGCCCAATAAATATTGTTATTGGTGATGAAGAGTTCACGCTAGATAATGATTTTATATATAGAGAATATGATGGTGGTTTTTTATTAGACTCAGAGGTTGCAGACAGCGAAATTACTGTTCAACTACAAGCAGAGGAACCTTTTGTAGTTTTATCTTCAGACTCACCAATGTATTACTCCTCTCAAGCTGGAGATGAACCCGACAGTGATATTATTGAACTTTTAACGGAGCGCTTACATAAAGCATTACTAGAAAATGGTGTGGGTTATGCACAAAACAAGTTTTATGAACTTAAGCTACCAGTAGAAAATCAATTTAATATTGCCAGCTCACAATTAGCAAATGTAGTTGTAGGGTTAGATTCATTAACTGAGGCAAGCCTTGACGAAAAAGGCTTAGAAAACGGAGTTTATCAAGTCGTTAATCAGGGCTTCAGCACTGATTCAGTATTTCATTTATTAGATCAAATTAAAGCTAACTACTTGCCTAATCCATCCCGTAGTGATTTAGGCCCGTTCAACAGATATATTCCTGAAGCAGATCTTGTACTTAATACCGATATGGGAACTGAACCAGCCGACTTTATTCTTTCTTCTCCCGATAAGTTAGTTTATGTACATATAAAATGCGGATCATCACAGAACCCACAATCATCAGCCGGAGCATTGGCTGAAGTAGGCTCGCAAGCAATAAAAAATATTGAAATGTTGATTAGCGGTAATAACAACTTAAGAGCTGCTAATTGGAATCGCTTGCTTGGCCCATGGCCGCAACGTGGAGCTGCTCAACTAATGAATGAACGAATTAGAATGTTTGAAGGGCAAGCTTTCACCGCAGCAGATGAAAATGAAAGAGAATTGAAAACTGAAGAGGTATGGAATGTTATAGCTCAACGCAGACGCTCTAGTACCGTTAAAAAAGAAGTATGGATAGTGGCAGCGAATAGCTTTTCTGTGGGCCATTTTGGAACACAATTACAACGTGGACATAATGCTAGAAGTGAATCATTGCAAGCTTATCAGCTAATACAGAGCTGGATGTCTACAGCACATAGTAATGACGTAGAGTTGAAAATATTCGTTTCTCAATAGATGAAAAATAACTTAAATAAGCTATTCAATTGGTAATTTTATATGAAAAAAAATGCATTAATTATTTTAGAAAGACCTTGGGGTTGTGGTAAAGAAGATCAAAACGTAGTCAGTGTTCTGCCTTATTTTCAAGGGTTAGAGCGATTAAATGGTAGCTTTGATCTTTACCATACAAATTTCTATGAAGCTAATAGCTTTCTAATGGCATTAGATGAACTCACTAAAATGCATTACGACAATTATTATGTTTACATTGCATGCCATGGTTCAGGGTTGCGTATGGGGAAAATGAACCTGTCTACAGTGTTGGGAGCAATCAATACCAAAGCGCAAGAACGTAACATTACCGGAGTGATATTAGGCTCTTGTTTGGTTGGTAAAAATACTGAGCATCTAGAAGTTTATACAGAGTCATCGTCAATTAATTGGAAAATAGGTTACAAATGCTCTGTTGATTGGTTAGAGGGTACGTTACTTGATTTGAAATTTTTCAATCACTTAATGCGGTTAGATGAAGACGATCTATATGATAAGGGCGAAGTTTTAGACGGTGTTAAGCGGGCTTTATATACCTACGATCCAGCAGCATCAATAGGTAGAGATGAAAAAGAAAAACCGATGGCGATTGAAGATTCACTGACCGTGGTTATTCAACCTAAAGGGCAAGGAAATAAAGCCAAAGATTATAGTGAAAAGTTATTTGAATATGAATTATCAGACTAATCAATTAGACCATAAAAACAATCGACTCTCACCAACAGCGAAATAGGGTACTTAACATGGAAGGTAAAAGTGAATTGTGTTGCAATTTATGGGCGATATGTGATTCAAGCACCCAAGTAATATATGGCTATGCAGTTACTTCATCAATCAACTTCCCTACGGAAAAAATTTTATGACAATTTATCAAATCATTAGTGTTTTATTTTTTATTACAACTTCAGTGCTCTTTTTATTTTTAATTAAAAAAAGTAAAAAACTTCAAGCTGTTGAGCTAGTGCTAAGCAACCAAGCTCCTAATGATACAAGTAATACCAACAATGATGAGAGTAGTTTGGCGAACTTCATTGTTAATGATGAGCATGGTGAAAGTGTTATTACTGCACATGAGATTTATAAACTCCCCAAAAACACCCTTGAAATAGAGACAGCTAAATCAAATAGACCTTTTGTAAGCCACCTTTTAGCTGATGTAACAAAATCGGGTATATCTGTCCCAAATAAAACCATTGAGCTGGCTTTTAAAACCGATATTCAACAGGGGTTAGATAGTGGTGATTATATGATGATGACTACTAAAAATAATGAAGTATTAGCAGATGCCATCAATAGTAAAACTAAGAAACTGGTTGGTAAGGGAAGAGTTATACAAGGTGGGAAGTTAAAGCAATGTATTGCAGGTGCTTTTCAAGTTGCGAGCATCGTTGTCGCTCAAGCACATTTGGCTGAAATATCTCAAAGCCTAAAAGAGATTCACTCATCTTTAGACGATATTAAAGATAGACTCGATATAATGGAAACTTCTAAAATTAAAGGAGCTATTACTTATTTTGAAAAGGTTGTTGGTATGATAAGAGATAACAACACGCCTGATAGCTTAGATCCTGCGATAGCAACTAACCTCGAAGGCTGTATTAAAGAATCACATCAGTCTGTTCACTCAATTCTTTCTCGCTTTGAGTCTTTAATAAAAAATATCAAAGCTTTTGAAGCCGTAGATACTTTTGGGACAAAAGACACATATAGCGCATTAAAAAAATTAGCTTTACAGATGGAGGATATTGGCAAAGATTATTCGCTTTTACTGCAATTAGAAGTCATTTCAGTATCTTTGTTGGGCTACCTTGACCCTAAAGGTACTAAGTTCACCAGAATGGATTTAAAACAAGAATCATTCGAAAACCTGATACAACAATATTTAGATGTTTGTAACGTGAAAGCTAAAGAACAATTCTTTGATACCGGATCAAAGTTTAATGAGAGAAATACCTTAGAAACAAGGCGAGAGAATATATGTCATAAAGCTAGCCTTACGTCTAATGAACTATTAAATGATCTTAAAATTAAACAAACTCAGAAGCTTGAAATTGAGAAGCAATTAGCATTTTTTGAAGATGATGAAATAAGAATGGGTATAACGTTTGATGCTAATGGAGATGTGCAACGCTCAGCTTTGTTGGTTTAATTGTTAAAAATGTCTCACTGTAATAAATAGGAATTTGAATGTCTTACAAGTCAGAACTTTGTTGTAACTTATGGGCGATATTTGAGCCGAACACGCAAGTTATTTATGCCTTAGCAGGTAGAGCATACGCTTTACAAGGGACGGATGAAGATAAGCTCAAAATGTTGAGAGAACTATCTGCTTGTGATTATCAAACTGTAAAAGCAGTAAAACTGCCTGAGCGGTTTAACTTAGTAGAACCCTGTGGTCAGACTAAGAAAGGTGTTACTACTATCCAGTCTTTTTATGATAAAAGCTCCGCCTTATTTGATGAGTTATTTGCACATATTGAAAATCAACTACCTGCTATCACTGATTACACACAAGAAGAAACTAAATTAATACCTCAACGTTTACCATCTGACCCTTTATGTGTAACCACTTTACTTTGCGAAGATGAACAAGGGAGTCGCAGAGCCATTGTTACTGATGAAGACAGAAAATGGCTGGAAGAGATTGGTTTTGGTTCGGCCTTAAATAGTTTTATTGACGATAGTGAAGTAGATAAAAACGAAGTATGCGAAGAGGAAGAAGATGATCCACTGTCAATACGTGCAGAGATAAAGCGTTATTTCCATGGACACATGGATATGGCTAAAGCCATTACTGAATGTAATATTTATGCTGGAGCACCAGCACAGTGTGATTTGTGTAGTGGTAATTTTATCGATGATGGTTTTATGGTTGATGGCGCTATCAGAGGTCAATCTGGTTGGGCATGTATGTGCATGAACTGTTTTGGCAGACACGCTCAAGGTTTAGGTTGGGGCGTTGGTCAACTTTATAAAAAAGAAGGTAAGCTTGGTTGGTTACAAGTTGCTGGGTTTCAAGAATAAAGTGGCAAGTAATACTTGTGGCTGAGATGGTAATAAGTAGCCCAATTAATATCGTTAATATGATTACAAAAAACAATAATTGAGAAGTACATGGAAAAATTTTCTTCATTCTTAGATTTAATTAGTCACTTTGCTGATAAATTAAATTATGAGCAATCAAGCTGGTACAAAGGCTATAAAAGCACTCACCAACAAATATTAACAAACCCAACATCAGATAGCAGTTTGGAGTTAATTTGGTATACAAGGGATAATTCTGTATCAAGCCTAAAGCAAGGTGCTCCGTCTAAGAATGAGTTTCAAGAAGCAAAAGCTGTCTTTGCAGAAATATCTCAGCAGATAGTGAAATCACCTGATAGAGAAACATACAAACTTGTTCAAAATAAGCTTAAAAAAGCCAAGGACGATGGTGTTCTGTCTAAAATGTATTGGGCATTGTTAAATAGAACTTTTGCTGCCGTTGCACCTGAACTTGTTACATCGACTGTTGATTCAGATAGCTTTAAAGTTGTTGTTAAGTACTTAAATGAGCAGTTTGGGCTAAATGTGAACACTAGCGGTAATTGGTTTGAAAATAATATTTATTTTAAAGAAGAAATAGCAAAGCACTTACCTGAAGGTTTCAACCCCTATTATGTAAATATGGCCTTTTGGCACACTTGCGCCCAGTTAGCTAAAGAAGCTAAAGAGAGAAAACAAAAAATTACTTCTAACACGATTAATGAACCAGCAGGCGGAAAGTATCAAATGGATAATAATGCTCCCTTAAATCAAATCCTATATGGACCTCCAGGTACTGGTAAAACCTATTATACGATAGTAAAAGCAGTTGATGCCGCAGAACCAAATTTTTTACCTGCTGCTGGAAACAAAGATGAATTGAGAGCTAGCTATAAAGGGAGGTATGACAAATTAGTGGCAGAAGGCCGAATTAGGTTTGTTACCTTTCATCAAAGCTATGGTTATGAAGAATTTGTTGAAGGACTAAGTGCTAAAACCGAAGGTGACCAATTAAGCTATTTTGAAAAAGATGGTGTTTTCAAAAGTATTTGTGATGATGCTAAAGCATTTCGTGTAGCAAAAGCTGGGCAGGTATCAGATAGCTTTGATGAGCGTTGGCAAGTGTTTTCTGATAACTTAGCTGAGTCTGAAACAGGTGTTCAAATTGAAACGCTTAGTAAAAAAACTTATTTTACCATTACAGATATTACTAATAACACCATTCGGTTTGATAAGAGCAAAGGTAACTCAGTTCACACTTTGAGTGTTAAAACCTTAAAAGCTGTATATAACCAAGAGAAAGAAATTAAAGGTGGCTTGCAACCCTACTACGGTGCACTGATTGAACATTTAAGCCATACACAAGTTACTCAAACAAAAAATCAGATTGAAAGAAAACACTTTGTATTGGTTATTGATGAAATTAACAGAGGGAATATTTCTAAAGTTTTTGGTGAATTGATTACATTAATTGAACCATCAAAACGTTTAGGTCAAAAAGAAAGCCTTGAAGTAGTACTACCTTACTCAGGAGACAAATTTTCTGTCCCTGATAACATCTATATCATTGGAACAATGAACACGGCAGATAGATCGCTTGCTTTAATGGATACCGCCTTAAGAAGACGGTTTGATTTTGTTGAAATGATGCCTGATTACAGTGTGCTAACAGATGATGAAAATCAGCCTTATTGTATTAATAATTTAGAGAATGAAATTGATTTAGTACAACTGCTTTCAACAGTAAATAAACGTATATCTGCTTTATATGACAGAGAGCATACATTAGGCCATGCGTTTTTGATGCCTGTTGTTGATAAAATCAAATCAAATGATCATCAAGGTGCATTAACTGAATTGGCTAATTGTTTTCAAAATAAACTTATTCCGTTGTTAGCGGAATACTTTTTTGAAGATTGGCAAAAAATACGTTTAGTGCTGGCAGATAATCAAAAGCCAAAAGGTTTACAGCTTATTCAAGAAACTGATGTTGATTTGGAAGGTTTATTTGGTGATACCGAAGAGGTTGACGTTATGGATGATGAACTTAATGACTATCAATTGATAAAAGCTGACTCGGAGCTTTGGCGCGATTCACTGACTTATATTGGCATATATCAGCCAAGTGCTTTAGGTGAATAATTAAAGTGCCTAAGCAAAAGGTGGCGAATATTACGGTATTTGAGTTTGATTTACTCAGTGCAGATAAAAAGGCCAAAAATGATAATAATAAAGCTCACCATATTCCTGATGGTGCTTTCGATTATCTAGAGAAATGCTGTTTATGCGATGACACTGAATCTCGATTTTTAAAGACGAAAATAGTGCATGGCATGAAAGTACTGCAAGTTCAAAATTATGCAGGCGTAGTGCTTTGTCCTGATGGAACGCAAATAGAAGTACTTCCTAAAGTAGCTAAAGCTAATGAGGCTGGCGATACTAATAAAAACGAAGAGTTAGCTAGGCTATCACTGCTAATGATGCTTAGATCTTTAAAAAAATTCAGACATATAGAAACTGAAGTTGCCAGTATTAAAAAGCAGAAAATGCCATTAATGGAAATATTTATTTCTCAGTTTTTAAACTCTGTTAATGTTTTGGTTAAAAAAGGCATTAGGAGTGACTATGTACGTGAGCAAAACAACGGTACTTATTTAAAAGGAAAGTTACTTCATAGTCAGCAGTTGAAACACAATTTCATTAATAAGCACAAATTTTATGTTGAGTATGATGAGTACCTAAAAGATAGACCTGCTAACAGGGTTATTCATTCAGCGCTTCATGTGATTACAGGTTATACCAAGGTAAACCGAAGTAAAAAACTAGCGCAAGAGTTGTTGTTTGCCTTTAGTGATATACCACGGAGTAAGAATCATAAGAATGATTTTTCTACTATTAAACTTGGCCGAGGCATGCAGCACTATGATGCACCGATTAGCTGGTCAAGGTTAATTCTGGAAGGTTTCTCACCACAGTCAATGCTTGGAAACCACAACGCCTATTCACTTTTATTTCCA
>Ga0209292_1005415_pt1 | contig 13020 bp, 13 predicted proteins | sample GOMGulsemesocosm_2_FD_184634 | JGI IMG/M metagenome (GOLD analysis project Ga0209292, IMG submission 184634) | Methane-oxidizing microbial communities from mesocosms in the Gulf of Mexico - GOM9C Gulf of Mexico (SPAdes) (version 2) | ecosystem: Environmental > Aquatic > Marine > Cold seeps...
CTGATATACCCATTTTACAACACGCGCGCTTTACGGCGAGCTTGAAAAATAAAGAGTAACAACTCAGATGAGATTTGAACAAGTCGAAAATTCAATTTTACTGCCAGCTGATTTAAACGTCGATAAGCTGCATAGCACTCTGTCATTATTGATGGGTAATCAGCTTGATTATGGCGATCTTTATTTCCAAGCTTGCAAACATGAGTCTTGGGGTTTAGAAGACGGTATCGTTAAAGAAGGTTCGTTTAACATCGAGAAAGGTGTGGGTGTACGTGCAGTATCTGGCGAAAAAACTGGTTTTGCTTATTCTGATGAGATCAGTTTAAACGCACTAATCCAGTCTGCGAAAGCGGCGCGTGGTATTGCGGCAAGTGGTGGCGAGGGTAAAGTTAAAGCCTGGAGCAAGCCACAAGGTAGTGAAATCTATCAGCCATTAGATCCATTAGCCAGTATGGAGAGACAGCGTAAAATTGACTTATTACATGAGGTCGATGTGTACGCTCGTTCATTAGACTCACATGTAACGCAAGTGAGCGTGAGCTTGTCTGCCGTCTATGAAGAGATCTTGGTTGCGGCAACTGATGGCACGCTAGCGGCAGACGTACGTCCACTAGTACGCATGAACTGTTCAGTGCTTATTGAGAAAAATGGTAAACGTGAACGTGGCGGCGCGGGTGGCGGTGGTCGTTATGGTTTTGACTACTTCTTAGATGACGTAGAGGGTACGCAGCGTGCATTTAGTTATGCAAAAGATGCGGTACGCCAGGCATTAGTTAACATCGAGGCAATTGATGCGCCAGCTGGTGCTATGCCTGTTGTACTTGGTGCCGGTTGGCCTGGAGTATTACTGCACGAAGCAGTGGGGCATGGTCTAGAAGGTGATTTTAACCGTAAAGGTACGTCTGCTTATGCAGGGAAGGTTGGCGAGAAGGTTGCGTCTTCACTGTGTACTATTGTTGATAATGGCACACTAGCAAACCGTCGTGGTTCATTAAATATCGATGATGAAGGTACGGTAACACAAAACACCACGCTGATTGAAAACGGTATTTTGAAAGGTTACATGCAAGATAAGCTTAACGCACGCTTAATGGGTGTAGAGTCTACCGGTAATGGTCGTCGTGAGTCGTTTGCGCACCTGCCTATGCCACGTATGACTAATACCTATATGTTACCAGGTGAACATACGCCAGAAGAGATCATCAGTTCGGTTGAGAAGGGTATTTATGCGCCTAACTTTGGTGGTGGTCAAGTTGATATTACCTCGGGTAAATTTGTATTCTCAGCATCTGAAGCGTATCTCATTGAGAATGGTAAAATTACCACGCCAATTAAAGGCGCTACTTTGATTGGTAATGGCCATGAAGCAATGCAAGACATCTCAATGGTCGGTAACGATCTAGCGTTAGATAAAGGTGTCGGTATTTGTGGTAAAGAAGGCCAAAGTGTTCCTGTTGGCGTTGGCCAGCCGACACTGAAACTAGATAGTATGACGGTGGGTGGCACAGGTAGCTAATCTGCTACTTTCGGCATGCATTTGATAAAAATAAAGCCCTAGCAAGTATATCAATGACTTGTTAGGGCTTTATTGTTTGCGCCTGTAAAATATCAATAGTGCCGAAATGACAGACTAATATTATAGACCGGCGATGTCGCGTAGGTGTTTAAAGATCTCTTTGCTTGGTTTCGCTGCTTTAAGCGGCTTTTCAGCTTTGATTTCTTTGTTTACTTGGCGAATAAGCTGACGTAATTTCTGACGGTCAGCATCTGGATATTTTTCCATTAATACTGTGATCGCAGCATCACCACCGGCAATCAGTTCATCACGAACGATTTCTAGTTTCGCTAATTCAACCGTTGCTTGGTTATACTTATTGGTGATCTTATCGTATGCCGCTTGAATTGGCTCAAGACCGTCGCTACGCATGATTTTGCACATGTACGATAGATGTCTGCTGTAAGCATCAGTACGTACAACAATTTTTCTTGCTGTGACGATTGCTGCAAGCATCTCTTCTGAAAAACCCATCTTGGCAATTTCAGCTTTACTGAGTAAAGCGATAGCGCCAGCGAGTTTAAGGGTCTTGGCAATTTCAATTTTATTTTCTGCACGACTTTGATATAGCTCGTCGTCTTCAGCACGTCGGTAAGACTTTTCACTGGTAATATTTCGTTCTTTTACGCTCATAATATTCTTTTTCAAAACGATTGATATGTTAATTGTATCAGTTTATTGCTAATTGCGCAGTTGCTGCAGGAATTTTTATCGCAACATGGTATGCTTAATCTAGTATAACTTATTGAAACGAGCCCATGAACTTAAAACAGCAAATTACATTAGAACAAAATAAATTGGAATTAGCCGTTACTCAAGCACTCGATATCGCGAAAAAGGCGGGCGCGAGTGATGCTGAGGTAGCTATTTCGCGACAAACGGGTTTGTCTGTGAGTACACGCATGGGCGAAGTTGAAAATGTTGAATTCAACCATGATGGTGCGTTGGGTATCTGTGTATACCGTGGTCAACGTAAAGGTAATGCATCAACCTCTGATTTAAGTGAAGCGGCAATTAAAAGCACCGTTGCTGCGGCGTTAGATATTGCATTACATACTGCAGAAGATGAATTTGCTGGTTTAGCTGATCGTGAGCTGATGGCATTTGAGCCGGAAGATTTAGATTTATGTCATCCGATTGAAATTGAGCCTGAGTATGCTATTGAACAAGCATGTCTGACAGAACGTTTAGCGTTAGCGCAAGACCAACGCATTGTGAACAGTGAAGGTGCGTTTACCAGTCATAGCAGCATTAAAGTCTATGGTAACAGCCATGGTTTAGTAAATGGTTATGCCAGTACCCGTCATAGCATGAGTTCGGTATTGATTGCAGAGCAAGACGGCGCAATGGAACGTGATTACGGCTACTCAATGGCACGTGACGCAAGTAAATTGTGGACACCTGAACAGATTGCTACCGAAGCGGTTAATCGTACTGTAGACCGTTTAGGTGCGCGTAAGATTGATACCTGTAATGTTCCTGTGATTTTTCATCATGATGTTGCTAGTAGCTTAATGGGCCAACTGGTGATGGGCATCAGTGGCGGTAGCTTATATCGTAAGTCATCATTTTTACTAGACAAGTTAGGTGAGCAAATTTTCCCTGAGTGGTTAAACATTCAAGAACGTCCGCATATCAAAGGTGGTTTAGCCTCATCTATGTATGACGCTGAAGGTGTGCGTACTAAAGATTTAAATGTTGTTGAGCAAGGTATCTTAAATAGCTATCTATTAACCAGTTACAGCGGCCGTAAATTAGGTATGCAAACAACTGGTCATGCTGGTGGTATCCATAACTGGAATGTCACAGGTAAAGGCGAAACATTAGGCCAGCTGTGTCGCCAAATGGGCACTGGCTTGTTAGTGACTGAACTGATGGGGCAGGGCGTTAATATTGTTACCGGTGATTATAGCCGTGGCGCGTCAGGTTTCTGGGTTGAGAATGGTGAATTGCAGTATCCTGTACATGAAATTACCATTGCGGGTAACTTAACGGATATGTTCAAAAATATCGTTGCCGTTGGTAAAGATGTGGATATTCGTAGCAGTATTCTCATGGGTTCGACATTATTAGAATCAATGCAGATTGCGGGTAACTAATATTCCTTCGATTTAACTGAAAAGCCTGCGTCATGATGACACAGGCTTTTTACGTTATGGGTGATTAACTTTACTTGTTGAGCTCAATCTTGGTTAAAGAGGTTAACCGTAGACTAGTGTTGCCATGCCTAAGAAGGCAAATAAACCAACCACATCTGTCACGGTGGTGAGAGCCATCCCCCCCGCTAATGCGGGGTCAATATTGTATTTTTTCATCACCAATGGAATGACCACTCCAGCTAAACCGCCCATCGCCATATTAATAAACATGGCACCGCCAATGATTAGACCGAGAGATGGGTCGCCTTTCCATAATGAGACTATGATGGCGATGGATATTGCCCAGATAGCGCCATTCAGTGCGCCTACCATAGCTTCTTTACCAATTAACCAGCGGCTATTTTCGTCACTGATATGACCAACAGCCATACCGCGAATAACCAGGGCTAAGGTTTGATTTCCGGCAATACCACCCATGCTCGGTACTATGGTCATCAAAATAGCCAGTGTGGCTAATTGCTCTAACGTTGCTTCAAACATGTTAGAGACGGAGGCGGCAGTTAATGCGGCAATTAAATTAACCCCAAGCCATAAGGTCCGACGTTTGGTACTTTGTAATACAGGCGCGAAGGTATCTTCATCATCATCCATACCAGCCAAACCCATCATGTCATGCTCGGCATTCTCACGAATAATATCAACCACGTCATCAATAGTGATACGACCAAGTAGCTTACCTGTGTCATCAATGACCGGCGCTGAGATCCAGTCATGACGCTCGAACAGTTTAGCGACTTCCGAGGTATCCATATTGGCCGGTAATGTTTCTGCCTGGCGATCCATAATGGTGTTGATGACACTGTTTGGATCTGTGGTTAATAACATAGATAAAGGTACATCACCCATTAACCGATCATCTTTATCCACCACATATAAGGTATCAGTTGCTTCGGGTAATTCACCGCGTAACCGTATGTAGCGTAAGATCACATCGACGGTTACGTCGGGACGTAAAGTGATGGTATCGGTATTCATAATACTGCCAGCAGTGTCTTCCGGATACGCCATCGCTGTTTCTAAACGATGTCGATCTTGGGTATCCATCTGGGTAATAACTTCCTGATAGATACTGTCTGGAAGGCTACGCAGTACATTGGCCAGATCGTCTGTATCTAAGCCTTCTGTCGCTGCGACTAAGGATTCGGTATCCATGAGTTTTAGAATACTGGTCTTAGCATCTTCATTGAGTTCGTCGAGGATCTCACCTTGCATTTCAGAATCGGTTAATCGCCACAAGACTTTACGACCTGCTGGTGGCGATGATTCGAGTAATAGGGCGATATCACAAGGGGGAGTTTGGTAGAGCATTCGCTTAACATGAACAAACATACCACTATCGAGTGCTTCATTCATTTCACTTAAACGTAGGTGTGTGCTTTCATGCTCCATCTGTTCTGGCATATGTCGTCCCCATTCTTATTATTATTCTGCAAGACCTTGCTCGTTGATGCTGTGCAATTCTAGCTTAATCTGTATCTATAATCAGTATTAACAATAAATTTTAATAATGAACTGTATTGATTGTTAATACCATTGCTAAGCGAGTTGTTAGCTAATTTTATGTTTGTTTTTTTCTAAGGTCTGGTGACGAGTCTGTACCACACGATCTTGGAGTTTAAAGTATTTCGCTAATTGCTCTGCAATGAATACCGAACGGTGTTGGCCGCCAGTACAACCTATAGCAACAGTAACATAGCTGCGATTATTTTTTTCTAGCTGCGGTAACCAGGCTGTTAATAGATTCTCAATTTGCAGCGCAAAACTCATCACCTCTGGTTGCTGGCTGAGGTAGTTAATTACCGGCTCATCAAGACCTGTGTAAGGCTTTAGTTCTGGGATCCAATGTGGATTAGGTAAAAAGCGTACGTCGAATACATAGTCTGCATCCATAGGTAAGCCATGTTTAAAACCAAATGACTGAAAGACTAAGACCAGTTGGTTGTTCTTCTTGCCTAAAATACGTTCTTTGATTTGTTCACTGAGTTCATGAATATTAAGCTCTGTGGTATCGATTTTCAGGTCTGCGTGTAAAGCTAAAGGACGTAAACGCTGCTCTTCTATTTCAATTGCTTGCGAGAGTGATAGTTCATCTTTGGTTAATGGATGCAGGCGGCGTGTTTCACTATAGCGTTTTATTAGGACTGATTTGTTAGTATCAAGAAATAAACTGGTTAGCTCAGTACTGGCTTTTAGCTTTGCAATAATATCGTTCAGTTCTTGCTTTTCTTTCGGTAAATTACGTACATCAATGCTGACTGCAACTTTTTCAGTTTTGGCATTTAAGGTTTGCAGTAGTTGTGGGAGTAATGTAACTGGCAGGTTGTCTACGCAATAGTAGCCTAAATCTTCAAGTACCCGTAATGCAATTGATTTACCGGATCCTGATTGGCCGCTGACTATTATTAACTTCATCTTTTGTCCTCACATCTGCGCAGCGAATATCTCGTGGACAGAGTAAAAGTTAGCTTGCTAATTTTAAACTCATCACGATATAAAATATTTGCTCATTATCCCGCAATTGATTTGGATATGATATGTTTTAATTATGTCAGAAACATTAATACCTAAAGGAAAAGGTTTTTTCCTTTAGGTTATTAGTTGTGGGACTAAAATTAATGGCGAATTAATTTTTCTTTATGCTTAATAACTTGACGATCGAGCTTATCCATTAAGCCATCAATTGCTGCATACATGTCGTTATGCTCATGTACGGCAAAGATTTCACCCCCATTTAGATGTATTTTTGCTTCCGCGATTTGAAGTAATTTTTCGACATTTAAGATCACATGAATATTGTTAATGTGATCAAAATGCCGTTCTAATTTGGAAAACTTGCTATCAATGTAATCTTTCAGTGAATCTGTAATTTCTACATGTCTACCGGTTAAATTAATTTGCATATATGTCTCCCTTATGAAGGTAGGATGAGTGCTATAAAAGACTCTTGCGCTGATTAGATGGTGGTATGCTTAGTGCCTCTCGGTACTTTGCAATCGTACGTCGAGCCACCTTGATACCTTGATCAGCAAGTAAATCAGCAATCTTGCTATCACTTAGTGGTTTAATGGCATTCTCAGCCGCAACCAATTTTTTAATTAATGCACGAATAGCGGTTGATGAACATTCTCCGCCATTGTCAGTACTAACATGGCTTGAAAAGAAGAACTTCAGTTCAAAAATACCACGTGGGGTATGCATAAACTTCTGTGTTGTTACCCGCGAAATTGTCGATTCGTGCATTTCAACTTCTTCTGCAATATCATTCAAAACCATAGGTTTCATGGCTTCATCGCCATACTCAAAGAAATCAACTTGGCGTTGAACAATACTTTTCGTTACTTTTAGTAATGTCTCATTACGACTTTCTAAGCTTTTAATAAACCATTTTGCTTCTTGCACATGGGTGCGAATAAACTGCCCATCGCTACTATTACGGTTACCGGTCGACAGATTAGAATATTCATTGTTCACTTTTAATCTTGGCACAATGTCAGGATTTAACTCGACTACCCACTGATTATTTTTTTTCTTTACCAATACATCAGGAATTACGTACGACCCTTCCGTCTGATCAATCACGTTACCTGGTCTTGGTTCCAAGCTCTGAATCAATTGCATGATCTCTTTAAGCTGTGGCTCTTTTAATTTTGTTTTACGGCTTAATTGACGGTAGTCGCGATTGCCCAATAAATCCATATGAGATTGAATTATTTGCTGACATTCCGTTAACCAGGGAGTACTTTTAGGTAAATGCTGTAGTTGGATCAGTAAACATTCTTGTAATGAGCGTGCTGCCACACCGATAGGATCAAAATGTTGAATACGTTTTAATACCGCTTCGACTTCATCTAATTCAAGTTGCTCTTCGTTATTATCATCGTGGTCTTGGTGACCGAGATCCACGCTGTTAAGGATCTCTTCGCAGCTTTGGTTGAGATAACCATGATCATCAATGCCGTCAATAATGGCAATTGCAATGGCGCGATCGATATCAGAAAATGGGGTTAATTCCATTTGCCACATAAGATGTTCGTATAAACCTTCGCTGGTTTCACCTTGATAGACTTGGTCTAAACCGTCAATACCAGCACTACCACTGCTGTGAGTTTGCGTTTGTGGGGTATATACATCATCCCAATTACTGTCATTAGGCAGCTCATCAGGAATTGAGTCATTGGCGAGGACATCACCTACTTCGATTTGGCTGGTATCGGTAATCGAGTCGTTATTATCCGCGTTATGTGCGTCACTACTTTCTGTATCATTTGACAGACTTGTATTGGGATCTTCTTGTTCCAGTAGCGGATTACTGTCTAACGCTTCTTGAATCTCTTGCTGTAACTCCAAGGTCGATAATTGTAATAATCGAATAGCTTGTTGTAACTGTGGCGTCATTGCCAGAGATTGACTCATACGAAGTTGTAATGATGGCTTCATCTAACGACTACTCTCTCTTCCTTAATGCGGCTATGTATCAATATCAAACTATAGTCGGAATTGATCTCCAAGGTATACTTCTTTTACTTTTTCGTTGGATAAAATCTCTTCAGAAGTACCTGATGCGATTAAATGTCCGTGGCTAACAATATAAGAGTGTTCACATACATCGAGCGTCTCACGCACGTTATGGTCGGTAATTAATACCCCTAAACCACGATCACGTAGATGTTGAATAATTTTCTTAATATCGCCAACCGAGATAGGGTCTACGCCAGCAAATGGTTCATCTAATAAAATAAACTTCGGATCTGCTGCGAGTGCGCGGGCAATTTCAACGCGGCGGCGTTCACCACCTGACAAGCTCATCCCTAAACTATCGCGAATATGGGTAATATGAAACTCTTCTAATAATTCTTCTAACTTTTCTTCACGCTCAAAACGCGAGAGTTCAGTGCGTAATTCTAAGATGGCCATGATATTTTTGGTTACCGACAAGCGACGGAAAATAGACGCTTCTTGCGGTAAGTAACCAATACCTTGCTGTGCACGAATGTGCATTGGCTCATGCGTTAATTCTTGGTCATCAATGAAGATTTGTCCATGATCTCGCTTAACCAAGCCAACCACCATGTAAAAGGTGGTAGTTTTACCTGCGCCATTAGGTCCAAGTAAACCAACAATTTGACCTGATTCGACTTCGAGACTCACATCAGAAACAACTTTTCGTTTGTTATAACTTTTTGCTAAGTGTGATGCTTTTAAACGTGCCATATAAATTCATTTACTCTAATTAGTTTTGTTGTCTTCAGGAGTGAAGATTGTGATCACTCGATCGGATTCATGCTTACCGCTTTCGGCTATCATTTCTTGCTTGTCAATTTGGTAGATGATCTTGTCACCTTTAACTTCACTATCCGCTTGGCGTAAACGGGCATTTTTTGACAAGGTTAAGCGTTTCTTTCCAAGTTCGTAACGGATCTCATCTGATTCGGCATTAATTTTTTTACCGTCATCAAGTTCTTGATAAAAAGTGGCTGGAGACCCTGTGGCGATCATAACTTCGGTGCCTTTCTCGCCCGAACTTAATACCGTCAGTTTATCGGCATGAATTAATATCGTGCCTTGAGTAACCACTACACTATCATAAAAGATCACCCGGTTCTCTTTAATAAACACTTCTTGGCGTTTGGCATTAACGACAACATTCTCTTGAAAATCAGACTCTAACGCGAGCGCTGAATTACTCATGAACAATGTTAATAGTAAAACTTTATATTTTTTCATCATTAGTATAAATCGCTTCAACTTGCTTAAGGATAGTCATGTATTCTTGCTTTAAATCACCTTCAAGTCCGACACCTGTTTGATTAAACAAGTCCCCTGTAATGGTAATTAATTGATCGCTACGTACCAAATTGTCGGCAAGTTCTAATTGTAAATAACTGGTAGTAATGACATCAATATAATCATTTTTATTCATATTTTTGATGACAACATCGTTTCGTAGTGTTGCTACATCGTCACTACTGAAGTTACCTTCTTTCGCTTGGATCTTCCATGTTGCTTGCGCATTTTCATCATAAATAATAATAACGGGGTTAGTAAACATTGTCATGCCTAACTCACCATAATGCTCCATGCTATCTGCAAAAATGCGACGTATAATTTTTCCTTCAATACTAAACTCTACGCTGCGTAGAACTTGAGCGGTGAAATCAGGTTGATATTCGGTTGATGGTGACGTGGACGACTCGTCATCAGGCGAAAAAAAACGCCAGATCCCAAGTGCACAAAGAAAGAGGACCACGATGCCTATATTTTGACGACTCATACAGAGGTGCCCTGTGCTTGGTCCAAGATGCCTTTTGCGAGTAAAATTAGATCTGCTAATTCTCTTACAGCACCGAATCCACCACGAATCGAGGTGCTAAAGTCGGCACTTTTCTTCACTAGAGGGTGCGCATCTGCGACAGCCACACTGAGACCACAAAGATTCATTACCGGTAAATCAATGACATCATCGCCAATATAACCAACATGTTCTGGTGCTATATTTAGCTTTTCAAGTAGCATGTTAAATGCGAGCACTTTGTTGTCTTGACCTTGATAGATATGTTTAACACCTAAACCCTGCATACGGTTAGCGACAATCCTTGATTGACGGCCAGTGATCACGGCAATTTCGATATCCGCATTAAGGAGTGACTTTACACCAAAACCATCGCGTGTGTGGAAGGCTTTTAGTTCTTCACCGTTGTTACCCATGTATACGCGGCCATCAGAGAAAACCCCATCTATATCACAAATAAGTAATTTTAATGTTTTTGCTTTGGTTAAGATTTCTTGTGGGATTGGACCGTATAATGTATTGATCATTTTATAGTACACCTGCGCGTAGTAAGTCATGCATGTTGAAGGCGCCGACCGGCTCTTGTTGTTCATTGACGACAATTAAGCCGTTAACTTTTTTACTTTCCATGACAGCAAGGGCTTCTGCGGCCAAGATATGTCCATTAATAGTAACACATCTTTGTGTCATTACTTCACGGATTGGGGTTTGGTGGATATCTATACGTGCATCAAGGATACGGCGTAAATCACCATCTGTAAAAATACCAACCAGCTTAGTGCCATCATTGACCGCCGTCATCCCTAGACCTTTTCGAGATACTTCCAATAGTGCATCGGAGATTGTCTCGCTTTGTTGTACGCTTGGTACGTCGTCACCCGTGTGCATAATGTCTGAAATACGTAATAATAACTTTCTGCCTAAGCTACCACCGGGATGCGACAGTGCAAAGTCATTGGCGGTGAACCCTTTGGCTTCGAGTAATGCAACCGCGATCGCATCACCCATCACTAGACTTGCTGTCGTACTCGATGTAGGTGCTAGCCCAAGTGGGCAGGCTTCTTTATCAACTTTAATACATAAATTAATTTTTGCTTCGCGCGCCATGGTTGAATTGGCATTACCCGTCATCGAAATAATGGGAATACTTAAGCGTTTAAGCACCGGATATAATGCTAAAATTTCATCTGATTCACCTGAATTAGATAACGCAATGACGACATCACCACGTTCAATCATGCCAAGATCACCATGGCTTGCTTCGGCAGGATGGACGAAGAAAGCCGGGGTGCCAGTACTGGCCAGTGTTGCCGCAATTTTATTGGCAATATGACCAGATTTTCCCATGCCAGTCACAATTACTTTGCCTTTGCATGCGATTAATAACTCACAGGCCGCGGTAAACGTGGCATCAATATATTGGCTTAATTGCGTAATCGCTGCCGCTTCTGTGTTAATGACATTAAGCGCGCTTTGGCAATAGTTAAACTGACTCGACATGGTTATTCCCTAATGAAAATACTGTTTAATACTTAGATTAAAAATAATTAAGCATTGTTAAATGCTGCTAAATACAATGAATTGATACGCGACGAAACCAGCTAATAAAATGGCACCTTCAACACGTGTAATACGTCCTGGACGGCCTCTAAAGCCCATCGCCATCACCATCATCAACACGGTTGCGCCAAGCATATAATAGAAATCACGGCTGATAATCGCAGGGTCAATCATCCCTGGAGCTAAAATACCTGGCAGCGATAACACAGCTAAGATATTGAATATATTAGAACCAATGATATTACCAATAGCAAGGTCATCTTCACCTTTTAGTACACTTGTTACTGATGCCGCCAGTTCAGGTAAGCTAGTGCCGATGGCAATAATAGTAAGACCGATCACTAAATCACTCATACCAAAGTGCTGTGCGATTACAACCGCGGAGTCAACTAAAAAATGTGAACTGACAGGTAGTGCGATCATGCCGAAGATCAACCAAGCAACCGCTTTCCACGTTGGCACTCCTTCTGGTACTTCATCGTTATGTTCTTGGTTAAGCGGATCGTCACTTGGACGTTTTAGCGCTAGAATCGTTAACGTGAGGATAGTGATGAAGAAGAGTAATAATAAAATCACACCTTCATACATTTCTAGTTTTAAATCCCACAGTACAACACCTGCCAGTAGCGTGGTAATTAATACCATCGGGATCTCGCGACGAATGGTTGCAGAGCCCACTAAGAGTGGCTTGAGTAAGGCGGTGATACCTAATACCAAGGTAATATTAGTAATGTTAGAACCAATCGCATTACCAATCGCTGTGTTGGGGGAACCATTGAGCGATGCTGATACTGCGACCATCATTTCGGGAGCGGATGATCCCATCGCGACAATCGTCAGACCAATAATCAGCGGTGAAATACCGAGATTCCGCGCTAATCCCGAAGCACCATAGACAAATTTATCAGCACTGATGACAAGACCAATAAGTCCAAGAATTAAAATAATAATATTTGTAGTTAACATCGGCACAATTAAAAGTTGATAATATAGAACACTATTTTCGGTCTTTTTGCATGGAAAGAAAAGGTAAATTGTTAAATCTTGTTTAGTATTCAAGATTGAAGGGGTAAAATCCTCACATAGTTATACTTTTATGATTGTGTATTATACCGATTACTTTTAGAATACTGGGCTATTTTGATACTTTAGTTTTAAGCGCAATTCTTTCAGCTTGATCGCCATTCACTTAAAACTAAACGTGCAGTTAAGGGTCTATTACAATAACGCTAGCGGCATGTAAGGTTTTAACTTGGCTTAGAATGGCGAAATCATAGGATTTAAGTATTATGGATATTAAAGAATTACAAACATTGCTGGAGAATGAATACACGTTCCAGGAATTACACGTTAAAGGTGAAGGCAGCCATTATGAAGTTATCGCTGTCGCCGAGATGTTTGTCGGTATGAACCGTGTAAAAAAACAACAAGCTATTTATGCACCATTAAAAGAGCAG
>Ga0209292_1005418_pt1 | contig 13018 bp, 11 predicted proteins | sample GOMGulsemesocosm_2_FD_184634 | JGI IMG/M metagenome (GOLD analysis project Ga0209292, IMG submission 184634) | Methane-oxidizing microbial communities from mesocosms in the Gulf of Mexico - GOM9C Gulf of Mexico (SPAdes) (version 2) | ecosystem: Environmental > Aquatic > Marine > Cold seeps...
AGATTAATGAAATGTTAGCCCGTCTACGTAACGGCGCAGACATGGTTGTTCGTGCTATGGACATCACCAAAGCCAGTTGTCAGCAAACAGCGACGACCACGGCAAGTGTTAATGATAACCTCGATTCAATGACTAATTCTGTCATGCAGATTAATGATCTAGGTATTCAAATAGCAACAGCAGCAGAAGAACAGAGCTCTGTAACGGAAGAAATCAACCGTAACATGACCATGATTCAAGCTATGGTTAATCAACTGACCGATAACGGTGAGAAAACAATGGACAGTACACGCTCTCTAGCAAGTTCAAATGAACAGTTAGTCGCTATTGTTGGTCAGTTTAAACTAAGATAGCTCTCACAAATAAGTCATATTAACAAATAAGTAATCAAAGCCACCTCGGATAGTTTCAAGGTGGCTTTTTAATATCTGTAATTATACAGAAAATGCTTCTGCTGCTGTTTTCAGTGGTACTCGATTAGACATCCCTGACAGAGCAATGTTATGCACCATTTCATCAATTGTTGTACAACAATCAGTAATCACGGTGACATCATACTGCTCAGCGGCTTTTGAAATTGCAGTGTGTGTGACGCAGTTATGCGTCATCATCCCACAAATTAATAACGTGCTAATACCTCGTTCTTTTAACAACATGTCTAAATTAGTTTGTTCAAAGCTATCCGCAAATGATTTCACAACGATAGAACTTTCAGGTGCAGCTTGTAAAATACGCGGGTCTATTTCGATCCCGCTAGTCCCTTTATTAAAGAAAGGTGCAGGCGTATCGAAAATGTGTTGCACATGAATAATCTCAACACCTTGAGATTGCGCTAATGCCATCGCTGATAAAGTATTTTCTACCGTTTTTTCTGGCAGCCACAATGGATATGCACCACCAGCGAAGTAGTCTTTTTGGATATCGATTACTAATAATGCTGTTTTATTTAAGTTTTTCATCACTGTCTCGCTTATATTAAAAGTAGATGTATTGTCTCCGATTCATGTAACCAATTATGTTGGAATAACGAGTACAAGATAAGTGTCACAATTGACATAATAAAGGTTAAAAGTGACATGCATTAAAAACGTATGCTATAAAGTAACAATAAACATAAATACAATATGTTTTGGAACAGTCTAAGGTAACTCAACTGCGCATGAAAAATACACCAATTACCATTGCGATCCTCGCTTACCCTGGCGGCACTAAATCCGCACAGTATGGGTTACAAGAGATGTTTGAATTGGCGAATCAAGCCTGTACTGAACAAGACATTACCGTTCAGTTTGATACTAACATTCTGCAAGTGACCGATATTTATGACATAAATAATCCAAGGTACGATATTGTTATTTTACCCCCTGCCAGTAATGATCACTTTTATCTCAACCCTAATGAAGCGCTATTAATCTGGCTATGCAAGCAACATACGCAAGGCGCAGTATTGACATCCGCGTGTGCGGGCGCCTTTATACTCGCTAAAACAGGCTTGATACAAACACAAAAAATGACCACGCATTGGAGACTTGAGCGAGATTTCAAAACACGATTTCCAGAAATCACTCTCGCCATCGACAAGATACTCGTTAACGAAGGCTCGATTATTACCGCGGGAGGGATGATGTCTTGGTTAGACTTAGGTTTGGAACTTATCGCGCAATTTTCTCATCCCAGTGTAATGAGACAAATAGGTAAAATGTTAGTCGTCGATACAGGTCAACGTGAACAACGCTATTACCAACAATTTAATCCCGTTTTTAATCATGGTGATGAAGTCATTGTTAAGCTACAGCAACATTTACAACGGACTTCTAGGCTTAATACGACCATCACAGCACTCGCAGCGTTTTGTCATCTCACACCTCGTACTTTTCTGCGAAAATTTCATAAAGTGACAGGCTATAAACCTACCGAGTATATTCAACGTCTGCGCATTCAAAAAGCCTGTGAGTTATTAGAGACAAGTCATTACTCTTTTGAGTACATCGCTAATCAGGTAGGATATGAGGATACGGGGGCATGTCGTAAAATATTCGTGCGAATAATGGGACTTACCCCAAGTGAATTTAGAAAACGGTTTATGAAATAGTTGAACAATAAAAATGCACCAACGAAGCTCCGCAGGTGCATTTATACTTAAGTTATGACATTCATATTGCGGTTAAACAGCCGCTTAATTATAAGTATCAGTAATCGCATCAGTTAAGATCGCGACAACCACATCAATCTCTTCAGGTTGGATGATCAGTGGTGGTAACATGCGGATAGTCGAACCAAAACGCCCTCCTAATTCAATAATTAAACCACGACGTAATGCCGCTTGTTGAATGTCTTTCGCACGTAGCCCATCTTGTGGCAAGTTACCCAATACATCACGTTCGCCATTCGGATCAACAATCTCAATACCCAACATCAAACCACGGCCACGAACATCACCGATAACGTCACTTTCAATCGCTTCTAAGTCGTGTTTTAACTTAGCACCCATTGCACCCGCATGTAAATGCAGTTGCTCTTGCGCAAGATGACGCATTACCACCAATCCTGATGCCATTGCTAGCTGGTTACCACGGAATGTACCTGCGTGAGCACCTGGTTGCCATGTGTCAAAATCACTGTGATAAATGACAGCAGCTAATGGCTGACCGCCGCCTAAGGCTTTAGAAACAACAATCACATCCGGTTCAATATCAGCATGTTCAAATGCAAATACTTTACCCGTACGGCCCATACCCGCTTGAATCTCATCAATGATAAGAACAATACCGTGACGTTTAGTAATATCACGTAAGCCTTTAAGCCATGTTGGATCTGCGGGTAATGAACCTGCTTCACCCTGCACTGCTTCAACGATGATAGCAGCTGGCTTAGCTACGCCCGATTCAGGATCGGTTAACATTGTTTCTAACTGGTAAAGGCTGGCTTTAATCCCTGTTTCACCTAGGCCATACGGACAGCGAGGTGCGTATGGGAATGGCATAATTTGCACATCCGCGCCCGTCATGCTCAATGCTGATTTAGGCCCTAAGTTACCCATCATTGCTAACGCTCCATGCGTCATACCATGATAAGCGCCTGAGAATGCCAGTATCGAACGACGGCCAGTAGCAATTTTAGCTAGCTTTAGTGCGGCTTCAACTGCATCTGAACCACAAGGGCTACACATTTGAATGCGTGCATTTTCAGCCATATTACCCGGTAGCAAATCCAATAATTGCGTCATAAACTGATCTTTAACAGGTGTCATCAGATCTAACGTTTGCATTGGTACTTCTGATTGCACAGCTTGTATCAAGGCTTCTGTAACATCAGGGTGACTATGACCCAGTGCTAACGTACCAGCAGCTGCTAAACAATCAATAAAAATCTGTTGTTCAGTATCTTCAACAAAGATACCTTGGCCGCGTTTTAACGCAAATGGCAAACGACGCGGATAACTGCGTGCATTTGATTCACGCTGTTCTTGGCGTTGTAAATAGCTATTAGTCGCTAGCACACGTGCTGGCTGACTCAGAAACGAAGCAAGATTTAACACAGCGGGCGTTTGTGGACGCATCACTGACTCATCATTATTCATTTCTGTCACATAATTTAAAACTTCGCTCACGTCGTTTCCAACCTTCTCTGATCTTTTATTCATAATTGCCACCTTGTGAAAGGTATCAGTCATATTGTTACTTACATTCGGCAAGATTAATCTTGACCCAACGTGGCCTTGAAATCCTGATAATCAAATTGATTCAGGGTTTCTATTTTGCCTTCAATACGCGTCCCATTAACGTCATCGCTAGCAATACGCTTATAGTAGATACTTGGCATTTTAAGGCCGTTAAACCAGTTCAGTTTCACCATGGTATAACCCGCTGAATCTTTAATAGTTAAACGATCGCCGACTTGTAGTTGCTGTGGAAAATTGGCCTCACCAAATATATCCCCCGCCAAACATGAACAGCTGCCAATAATGTAAGGATGTTCGCCATCTTCTGTTGCTTCAGCAAAACTCGCAGGCTCATTATAGATTAAGGTATCTAAACGATGTGCTTCTGTTGCGCTATCTACAATCGCGGTTTTTTTATCGTTTTCAACAACATCTAATACCGACACAACTAAATCTGTCGTATCAGTAATAACCGCTTCACCCGGTTCTAAATAAAGCTGTACTTGGTGCTTTTCAGCAAAAGCTTTAAGCGCTAATGCTAAGTCCGCCACAGGGTAACCCGGATAAGTGAAGAACAAACCACCGCCTAAACTAACCCAAGATACTTGATTCAAATGCGCAGAAAACTGTTCTGAAATTGTGTTCAGGATAGAGTTATAAGCAACAAAATCCTTATTTTCACAATTCATGTGGAACATCAAACCATCAAGTTTAGACACTGTTTCAACAGTAAGACCCGCTTGTTTAACACCTAAACGAGAATAAGCGCGCGCAGGATCAGCAAGATCTTGTCCCGCATAACTCACTTCAGGGTTAATACGCAGACCAACGCTGCTCGCGGCATTAAGCAAAGGCTGCATGCGTTCGAGTTGTGATACCGAGTTAAAAATGATTTTATCGGCAATATCACGCACAGCAATCACGTCATCTTCGCTGTAACCTACGCTATAAGCATGTGTTTCACCGGGAAATGCTTCGTGACCGAGCTGAACTTCGTACGGCCCACTGCTTGTTGTACCGTCTAAATATTTACTGATGGTGTCGAAGGTTCCCCATGTCGAGAAACACTTCAACGCTAACACCAATTTTACACCAGAAAGATCTTTTAACTGCTTACAGATCTCAAGATTACGCAACAGTTTATCTTCGTGGATAATGAAATAAGGTGTTTTCAAAGACGCCAACATTATTTGCAATCCAACTCTTGAACTTCCCACGTTAGACCAATACGTGGCATCAATTCTAAGAAGTCATCTGGATTAAGCTGTTCTACGTTGAACAAACCAGCATCGCTCCACTTACCTTGGAAATAAAGTAGTGCGGCAGTGATTGCAGGAACGCCCGTTGTATAAGAAATCGCTTGATGCTCAACTTCTTTGTATGCTTCTTCGTGGTCACAGATGTTGTATACAAATACACTACGTGGCTTGCCAGCTTTCGTACCACGTACCCATGTACCGATACAGGTTTTACCAGTGTAACCAGCAGCAAGTGATGTTGGATCCGGTAAGATCGCTTTCAATACTTTAAGCGGTTCAACAGTAATACCGTCAGTTGTCGTAACAGGTGTTTGGCTTAATAGACCGATATCACGCATTACGTTGAAGTAGTTTAGGTAGTTATCAGAGAACCCCATCCAGAATTCAATACGTTTTGCAGGAATGAATTCTGCCAATGAACGTACTTCATCGTGCGCCATTGAGTAAACTTTTTGTTGACCAACAACTGGGAAATCAAATTCCATTACACGGCTGTGGCAAGGCACTTGATGCCATTCTTTGTTCTCGTAGTAGAACGAATCACCTAAGATCTCTAACATATTTGTTTCTGGATCAAAGTTAGTTGCAAACCGTTGACCGTGATCACCCGCGTTTACATCCATTACGTCGATGCTGTCGATTTCATCAAACAAGTGCTTGTATGCATACGTTGCGAATACGCTTACTACGCCTGGATCAAAACCAGCACCAAGAATACCTGTGATACCGGCTTTTTCGAAATCGTCACGGAATGCCCATTGTGGATCATAAGCTTCAGGAACTTGTTGACCTTCACTGCATAAATCAGTTGCAACAGATGTGTCTAGGTAAGCCGTTTTAGTTGCTACACATGCAGCCATGATTGCTACGTTAACCCACGGAGGACCGGCGTTGATGACTAAATCTGGATTCACTTCTTCGATAAGAGCGATCAGTTCATCTTTGTTATCAACGTTGATTTCACGTGATACTAAGCTGCGAGTCTTGTCTTTTAAGTTGTCGCGGTGATGAACACTTGTGATGATCTTGTCACATTTAGCGATTGTACGTGAGGCGATTGTGATATCACCAAACACGTCATTATTTTGAGCACATTTATGCGCAATAACCCAACCAACACCACCAGCACCAATTTGTAATACAGACATATTTATTCCTTAAACTTATTCTTTTTTGTTATTTATTAATTAGCTTTTAGATTCAATATCTAAACAGCCTATCCTGTCACTAATTGGCGTATTCAAGAAACGCCAACCAGTATTATCTTTGCGTTGTCTACTTGATATAATCTTGCTCTGCAGCAAAATCAGCAATCTTGGTAAACAGACTTTCAAAATCACTTAACTGCAAGCATGGATTCAAAATCGTCAGTTTCAGGCAGGTATAACCATTAATTTTGGTTTCACCTAAGACAGCTTGCCCTGCGGTTAACAAATCTAAACGTAAACGCTGATTGATCATGCTGATTTCTTCTTCATGCTCAATGCTTACATCGCTGTTTGTAGATAAATGGTTATACCTAAATAATACGGTGCTTAATTGCGGTTGCGCCAACAGTTCAAATTTGTCTGTCGCTGTCACTAACGCTGCCACATCTTGAGTCAGACTGATTAGGTGATCGTACATTGCACCAAACTTGTCCGTACCCAAAGCCTGCATAGACATTAGTAGTTTTAACGCATCAAAACGCTTTGTCGTGGCAATCGATTTGTCCACCAAGTTTGGTAGTTCATCGGTTTCTCGATTAAGGTAGTCAGCATGATGTAACAAGTATTTAAAATTGTGGTTATCACGAATAAGCAATGCGCCACAACTAATAGGTTGGAAGAACAACTTGTGAAAATCGGTACTAATCGAATCCGCCAGCTCAATACCAGCCAAACGATCTTTGTGTGAACTCAAGATCAATGCACCACCGTATGCGCCATCAACGTGGAACCACATATTATGCTGTTCGCTGATAGCCGCAATCGCTTGCAGATCATCAATTGCACCAAGGTCTGTCGTACCTGCCGTACCAACCACACAGAATGGGATCAAGTCTTGCGACTGTAGATCGGCAATCGTTGCAGTTAGCGCGTTCATATCTAAGCAACCAAACTCGTCAGTCGCCACAGTAACCACGGCTCGTTCACCCAGTCCCATTAACGAGGCTGACTTTTGCACGGTAAAATGACTTGTCTGTGAACACAGAATCCGCAACTTTTTCGCGTAACTTGGTAAACCGTCCTTCTGAACGCTTTCACCGGAGATCTGTTCTACCGCACGGTCACGAGCCAATAACAGACCCATTAAGTTACTTTGTGTACCACCACTGGTAAACACACCATCAGCACCATTATGTGTCGCCGACTCCACAAGATCATAACCAAACAATTCACATAACCAATCTGTCATTTTCTGTTCTACATAGGTAGCAGAAGACGCTTGGTCCCATGAGTCCATAGATTGATTTAATGCAGATATAATCGTTTCAGCAGCCAGAGCAGGGATTAACGGTGGCGTGTGTAAATGCGCAATACAATGCGGGTGTTGCACAATAATTGCGTTTTTACCAATGAGATTCACATTATTTGAAATGATCTCAGCAAGAGGTGCAATCGGTGCTTTACCAATTGGCATTGCCATGATTTGTTCATTTAATTGCGCAGGTTCAAGCCCTGAATACGGTGCGTCAATAGCAGTAAACATCGCTGATAATTCGCGTGCTGAATGCTCGATAGCGTTAAGGTAATGCGGCTGTGCTTTAGGATCTAGATGTATAAATACATCAGACCAATCGTTGTTTTGGTTTTGGTTTGAGTTTTTCATCATTCTTCAAATTTTAAATAAAAAAATGCATATTCGAATGCTAAATCACGCTAAAAACGGTTTAAACAAGCGAACAGGTAAGCTGCGCTGGGCAACAGATAGAAAATGCTAAATTTTAGGCAAAGCGGTAAAGCACTCGCGCTAATCAGAGATCAGAAGTACGGTAGGGAAATACGAAATGTGTGATTAATGGTTTCTATCACTGTATTTTAAAGTCCATATAAAAACAAAATAATCGAGGAGCTCGATTTAATGGCGACAATGTAATTTAAATGTAATTTAGATGCAAGCAGTTTATGTCGCATTTATTATAAATTAATCTGTAAATACAAGATTACTTAGTTATAACAACCAGAGCAATAACAAGCTATAAACATATTTAAGACGTTTTAACGCGTAAATGCTGGCACTTTAAAGTAGCTTGGCAGATCGAACGGTGTTGTAGTAGCAACGAGTTTAAACGGTTTAAGCTCCTCTGTCGGATAAAACATTTGATCTAATGTCGCTTGTTGCTGAAAACGGAAATAAAGATTATCGACTTCTTGATAGAATTGCTTGCTACTGGTCTCACTCAATAAACGACTCGCAGAATAAAATGGATAATTAGTCCCTGTATGTGAAGAGATCGCCTCCGCTATAAAACGCTTATTGACCCTCACTAATGTTTGGAGCATTGGTCCATCAGAACGCCATTTAATAGGTCTGTTCACAACAAAGTAAAACTGATTACCTTGCCCTAGTCTAATCAAAGACAGTTTTTCTAATTCACGCAAATATAAATATATATCCGTTTGCTGTAAATTATTTTGTGACGCTATCGTTTTTAAGTCAAAGTCACTCACCAGCAACATAAAAAATGACATCAGACCCGGATTACCCACCAGCGCAGATTCAATTTCTATAGACAGAACGGTCGGTTCTGTAGGGCTATTACTGGATAACTCTACTAAATCCGTAAAATTGACCCCAATCACTTTACAGATATCCATCAACCGACTTAGCTTACAGTCTTGATCTTTAAATAACCGTTTAATGGTGGGTTCTGACGTATTCATCAACTCAGCAAGATCGCGATAACGCAGCCCTTGTGACTTTAAAACTTGCTTAAGCGTACTAAATAGCCCAGTACGTTGTCGTTGTTCATCCATAATCTGATCCTAAACTTAACAATAAGTATCAATTCCTAATACTCAATTAGGCAATAGTTGTGTCGCGCTCAACTATTGATAACCTAATTAGCGTACTTAATCAACAAACTAAAGGAACTGAGCCATGAGTAACTGGAATAAAATAAAGAAAACAACGTTAGCCCTATCTATTATTACAGCATCCCTAACAAGCTACGCAGTTAATGCTAAACAGCCCGTATGGACAATAAATAATTTAGATCAACCAGAGTCTGTGGTAACCAGTATTGATGGACAATTTATCTATATCAGTAATATTAATGGCCAGCCTATGGAACTCAATGGTCAAGGTTACATCAGTATCGCAAATGCAAACGGTAAGATGCTTAATCAGCATTGGCTTAAAGGGTTAGATGCGCCAAAAGGCTTAGCACTATCCGGTCAGCATTTATATGTCGCTGATATGCAAAAACTAGTAAAGATAAATACCAGCACAGGCAAGGTAGAAAATACATACAAAGCACCAAACGCTAAAATGCTAAACGATGTAACGGCCACTACTGATGGTACGATTTATGTGAGCGATTTACTTGAAGGCACAATTTATCGTCTCAAGAATGGTAAGTTTGAAGCTTGGTTTAAAAGCAGCGCATTACCCCACCCTAACGGCTTATATGTACAGCAAGGTGAGTTATTAATTGGTAGTTGGGGCAAAGGAATGAACAGCGACTTTTCGACCGCCGAACTCGGTTCATTATTACGATTAAACATTTCAGAGCAGCAATTATCAACAGTGCCAACCGGATACAAACTCGGTAACCTCGATGGTGTTATTATGACAACGGACGAGTCTATCTATGTCAGTGACTGGCTTTCAGGTGAGTTGTTTAAACTACAAGGAAAAGAACGTAAATTGGTTTTAAGTTTAAAACCGGGTTTAGCGGATATAGGCGTGAACAAGCAATATCTATTCACACCGATGATGATGGACAATGAAGTTAATGCATGGAAACTAAGTGATTTTTAATCCGTTAATTCAAAGCTATACAGTGCCCCTTGGTCAGGATTGACCTCGCTTTCTTGGCCATTAATAATAATGGCCAATTTATGTATACCTAAATGAAATACGCGGGTACTGATCACTTTAAAGCTTTGATGACGGTCGATCTGCTCTTGTGCATTCATGGCTATCATTCGCTCACTAATTTTAAACACTTTACGGGCTAAGTTGCCATTCTTCTTGAGATAATACAGGCCGTATTCCAAACGTAGTTTTTGAGATTGTTGGCTGGTATTTTCAATCGAGAAGTTAAACGTAAGCTTATCTCCCACTTTTACAACTGGCGTAGTGATAGCCATTGCAGTGAGTTTTATCTGATCTTGCTGAAAGCCAAACAGCGCCATGATCTCTGGCTGCGCTTGCTTGAGTAAAGTCCGACAAGCATGTTTAACGAGTTTGTCCGTCAGTTCATTGTCACCTATCCACTGCGTTGCTATCTGTACTACTACATCGCTGTTATCTTTAGCAATGTCATTGAGGTTATTCGCCACACTGCGCCTCACAACTTCACAGTCATCTTGTTTCAATGCAGTTAAAATAGCTAACAAAGGCGTCGGATCTTTTTTAAATGCAGGTAATGCCATCGCCCAAGGTAATCTCGGTCGTGAACCTTCGCTGGCTAAGCGGCGGACATGGCGACTCTCATGTGCAGTCCATGCCAACATCTGCGCTAACATCTGCGTCGGATAACGTATAATGAAAGGTCTAACCGCAAATTCACAACTGGTATATTGAGTTACAAATTCAAAGCTATCAACAGCAGTGTCATAATCATCAAGCCCATACATTTCGATATAAGCAGGCAGGCACATATACTCAAGACTTTGCTCTTTAATCCCCTCAGCCCTCAATTCGAGAATAATGCGTTTAAGCACTACAACAGCATCACTAAAATCAACGGGCATAAAATAATGAAGGACTTCCGCCGTATGATGCATACGCTGCTTTAGTTCATATTCCACGAAGCTATCATTAAAGATCATTTGGTGAAACTTAACTGAATCAAAGTCAGGTAACACCTTCGTTAGTACACCCGAGAATTGCTCATAAAATGCAGTGCAATAAACGTCCTTAAATAACTCAGCCATAAATAAACTTTCATCCTAATGGTAATCAATGCGGCGATTGATAAAACTGTATAGATAAAACTATATAGCAAGAGTGGAATAATTTAAATGATTTGGACTAGTGTGATAACTAAAATCTCCAACTGAAAGCATTTCGCATATCTGGTAAATTTTTGTTATGAAATCCTTGTTTATTAGCCATGGTATTTTTCCTTATGTGTTATCCGTTTAGTCCTTGCAGACCCGATAACGCTACTTTGCCAAAATCCATACATATCGTCCAATTGATAATTTATATAGCATTCATTGTTTATAAGAATGTAATTTAATAATGCAACTAATCATCCATACTAAATTATCTATGGCTGACCAGTCGTTTGAGTTAATGCCGTAACGACGCTTACTGCAAAAATCATGTAATTCTGTATACACAAAATCAAATAAGCACAAATATTGTATTTTAAATACCATAAAAATTTGTAAGGGAGCATAATTTTCATTATGGTTACACTAATGAAAAGTATTAGGCAAAATTACGTGTAATACACAGCTAGCAATAATTACTTAAAAACGAGTCTTCTACATGTTAAATAGAAATGTCAGCAAGGGTTTTACACTAATAGAACTCGTTATCGTGATTATAATTTTGGGTATACTGACCGCTACGGCAATCCCTAAATTTATTGATATTTCAAGAGATGCGCGTATTAGTGTTTTAGAGTCAATTGCGGGGAGCATGAGAAGTGTTTCTTCTTCAGTGCATATGAAAGGTATAATACAGAACACGCCAGATACAGGACCAGATTCGCTAAGGGCTATCCAAACTAATTTAGGACCGGTTGATTCATGGTATAAATACCCTGAAAGCAAAGGCGAACAAGGTGTTGGTCTTGGAATTGTTGAATTAATATCCCTCGACGCTGAAGACATACAAGTTTTTAGCGAAGACAGATCAGATCCAGATTGCTGGTTTATTAAGGTAGGTTATGATGAATCCGTTTGTTATGTTCAATATAAAGAAGCATGCAGTAGCAGTATCCCCCCAGAAATACTTGTATATTCAACGGGTTGCTAATGCGGCGTAGCAGCATCTAAAAATAGGTTTGGATGGGCATACCTGAACCTGATGGTGCAGATTACCGCTGTAGCATTGAAATTATAGGGATGGAAGTTTTATTTACCTCAAGACTTAAAGTGTGAATTTGACATATTATCAGCCTACTTCCCTCACCATTAGCACCGAATTAACCGCTACTTAATAATACTCCCTGTCAAATAATGAATATATCAATAATAAATTGAATCATTTGATCATCATGTGTATCTTGTTTTTATTATAAAATTAAGACAATTTTAATCGTAATAATGGTAATAAGCCATTAGCGAGCTTGGAGTATTTTTAAATGAATAGCATTGATACATTTGTAAAAAACTGGGGCAGTAAAAACGCCATGGTACCAATAAATACTCAGGATATTACAGAGCTTGAATCAAAATTACAGGGTATTTTACCTGACTCATATAAATATTTAATATCTACATACGGCTTAGTTCACACGCCAAATGTATTAACTAAAATTTGCGATTTGAATTCCGATATTTCTGAAGTACAAGATTTCTTAAGCCTGGAAGATGTCGCTTCACTATCACAGCTATATGAAATGGGCGGTATGCCAAAGGGCCATATTTTATTTGCGTCAGATTGTAAGGGCAACATGTTTTGTTTCAAACTTAGCGATTGTGCAAATCAACAAACAGATGCGCCAGTATGGTTTTTTAACTATGCTGCTTGCAGTGTTACGCAAGTATCTAATTCTTTCACCGAATGGCTCGATGAGTTCAACGAACTTTAAGAGAGCCTACAATAAAGTGAGTAATATCTATCAATATTGATAGATATTACCTCCAAAAATTTGGATTTACAATTTTTCAATCGCATTGTTAAACTTCAAGCTTTCTATTTTTTGAAGCGTTACCTTTCCATCACCACTATCTCTATGATCTTCAACTAAATATGAGTTACCACTTAATTT
>Ga0209292_1005420_pt1 | contig 13015 bp, 15 predicted proteins | sample GOMGulsemesocosm_2_FD_184634 | JGI IMG/M metagenome (GOLD analysis project Ga0209292, IMG submission 184634) | Methane-oxidizing microbial communities from mesocosms in the Gulf of Mexico - GOM9C Gulf of Mexico (SPAdes) (version 2) | ecosystem: Environmental > Aquatic > Marine > Cold seeps...
CTGGTATTGGCTAGAACCTCTGTTGCCGGTGTTTTTGGCGGGTTGGTAACGCAAGCTAGTGGAGGGAGTTTTAAGGATGGGGCTTTTCATGCGACTATGGTACATTTGTTTAATGATGAGTATTCAAAATTGATGAGGTCCTTGGATGATTCCGAGCTACATAACTTTGGTAGAGAGCTGAATCAAAAAGCTAGAATTAAGGCGCGAGAAATTGAAAAAATGAATACAAAAGATTATTTAAATGCGTATTCAAAAGTGAATTCAGATTATATTAATACCAATAAAGCTTCAATGTTATTGGATTTATTCAACCTTCAACTACAAGGGTTTTCAGGTTCGCTTAGCCATGGAATACAAAATGGTATATCAAAAGGAGTTGCCATAACTGTAGATCTAGCCAACCCAATAGGCAAATTATCATGGCCACAAAAAGTAGGGAGAGCTTTTATAAATGTTTTTGCTCCTACACCATCTATAAGAAAATTTTCTTTAGAAATAAACTGTAATGGGGTGAACTGTGGTGCCAATTTTGAAATATATAATTATGTCGATTAAAAAAATTCTATATTTATTTCCCATTGTTATTACAGGTTGTATAGCTTCAGCGCCTGATTGTGAGTTAGTTGTAACAGAAATAGAGAAAGAAGTATTTATTTTATCTCAAAAGGAAAAACTAAAGGCAATTAAAGATGAACATATTGAAATTTTCGGAGAGTATGATTCTGAGAAAGTTAAAAAGCAATTGATAAATGGACAGTGGATGAGTTTTTCTGAAGGCTTTTATTCTAGACTGGGTGCATATTACTTGAATAAATTAATAACAGCAGGAGATCATGAGTTTATCAAAAGTGAAGCTCACCTTATTGGAAAAGGGGTTAGTATTTCAAAGGCAGATATAATAGGGATACAGCCTGTTGCGCATGCCATTAGAATGAAAAATATCAGGTTCCTTAATTATTTAGAAAAAGAACATAAATCAAAATTAGATAAAATAGAATGGTATAAAGGTTATAAAAGCTGTTATTCAGAGGCTTAGGAAATTAAGCAGGTTGTAGAGACGGATAAGGAAAATGCGATTAAGTCCCCAATGTGAAATAATGGACAATAATAAAGGACATCCATAAATGAGCTGTACAAATTACATACAAATAGTAAGCTTGATATTGTTTATTTAACGTACAGTTGGTTCAGAGAAAGAAGTCCTGAGAAGGAGGTTTTTTGACTCGTGCACGCTCGCAGCAGATCACTATTTAACCATTTTTAGACATTGTAATAAATAATCATCATTCAATACACAAAATTATTTACAGGCTCCAAAGCGTTCTTTTGTTTGTCAGACTCAGCTTTCTCGATGTATTCTGTCTTAATATATTCAATACTAATTGACGAAGTACCGCAAGATTCTCACCAGAATAACCTTGTCGCGCTCTATTAGCATCTGCGCCAAAAGACACGTCAAGCGCCCAATGTAGATGGTTTTCAACACTATAGTACCCTATAAGGCAAGGGGTGGTTTTGTAGAAACCGTTCAACGACGACTTGACCAAAATCAACCTGATAACAATTTTACACCACGTGAATATATAAAGTTTGCAGGAGATTATATTTATGCGAAATAGAGAAAATTCATATAAGTATATTTTTATTTTATTGTTGTTCTTTTCTAGCATAGAGGCGTTTGCAAAAACAAATTTACAAAAATTTTTTGAAGTTAGGATATTTGACGGTTTTTTTTTAATACCAAATACCTATGCATATAATGCTATAGCTAAAAAGAATAAAGTTGCTACTAATAGGGCAGGGTTTGCTCAATACGAAAAAAATCATGAACCATTTCTTAGTAATCCTGGTGTTATCTCTTTGGGGCACATTAGTGCTTGCGATATTTGTTTAAAACAAAGTTCACTTAAAGAATTGAATATAGAACATTCAATTAAAACTAAGGGGGGCTTAACAGTTATTAGAGCAAACGTTCAGCCACCAGGTACTGAGGAGTCTACACAAGTTATCTATATATTTGATAATGTTCAATATATTCAGTTTATTGGGGGGGATTTGAATTTTGTAGATGACTCTATTGAACATCATTTAAAAATAAATTCTGAGGTTAAAATTAAATGATGAATTTTGCTTAACTTAATTCACTTAGAATCTTTCTAAAATAATCCCACTGTTATGGCCTCCAAAAGCAAAGGATTGTGAAAGAGCGTAGTTTAAAGGAGTTGCTAGGCTCTTTCTGCCAACGAGGTTAATATCTGTCATAGGATTATTTAAATTTAGATTAGGATGTAATAATTGATGCTGTAAACTCAGTGCCGATGCGATGACTTCAAACGCCCCGCTAGCACCAATTGTGTGACCTAAAATTGACTTAGTAGAATTCACATAAGGTGCATGAGGAAAGAATTCTTTAATCAAAGTAGATTCTACTATCATTGAGTTTTGTCCCTGTGCCGTGTGCATTAACATAGTCTATATTGATCAATGGGGTCAGAGTAATTTGATTTATTTACCTGCTTTATTGATCAATGGGGTCAGAGTAATTTGATTTATTTACCTGCTTTAAACTTCTTTGATTTATGATCGCCTCCTCGCTTAATTGGGCCACAACGCCTGCCAATATGTTCTTCTGTTTGACGCTTAAAACTGGCATCTCCTAACACCCATGATTTATTTGTCGCTGTCCTTATCTCTTGGAGAGTATGTTCCGCTAGTTGTTGATCAAATAGCCCAATGTAAGCTTTCAAACGTTCTTTTTTGTTTGGTGCTAAAGATTGATAGACAGCATGATGTGTAATCAATTCTATCTTTTTACCCAGACCATTATGTCTAAAGCTTGACCAAGGATACTCTGTTGCTATCTCAACCATTTTTGCACGTACAGGGTTCATTTCAATATAACGCATGACACATAGAAAATAGAGATCAGTCTGAACAATTGTCGATTTATAGCGTCCCTCCCACAAAGTGCCGCTACGCTTATATTTCACGTTGATATAACGCACATAATATCGACCAAGGGACTGCATCATTTGACTAACACCCTGAGAGGTTGAAGGAGTGACTAATAGATGCACATGGTTAGTCATCAATACAAAAGCGTGAATATCCACCTCGTATTTTTTGCTGTATTCCAAAAGTTTAACTAAATAGACTTTATAATCTTGCTCTTCAAAAAAACAAACTTGACGATTGTTTCCTCGTTGAAGAATATGCTGTGGAGCACCTGCTAAATTGAGCCTTGGTAATCGAGCCATAGTATATAGACCAAATGAATAACAATGACATAATCATAAACTAGGGAAACTTAACAATCAATTCACTCTGACCCCATTGATTTGACCCCATTGATTCCATTGATTCACTTGAAAGTCCTGCTTGGAGAAAAACCCGGAGACAAAGGCTTCATGAGATGTTACAAGGTAACTTTGAGCCATTACAAATCGATCCAACTGGTTTTTTTATGGGAGGCGCGGGTAAAGGGAAGCTCACGAGTCAACAACAAAAATCTATTCGTTCTTTAGAGAAGCAGATATCGAAGCATGAAAAGAAAGTGCAAGACTTCAAAACTAATCCTACAGTTCGTCCAGGTATGGAAAAATTGCCAAAAGAAGTGATTCAAAAACAACAGCAACGTCGGGTAAAACACTTAGAAACTGAGATTAATACTTTTAAAAATAATATAAATAAGATCAAACGAGGTGAAATTGATTCATGAGGATTCAGAGTTCTAATAATCGTACATTGTACATAACTTGCCGAGATAGTATTGACTCAGAAGTTGATAGTAATTTGACCCCTTATGTCGTTATGTTGACAGCATGGATTGCTACTGATGTACCCAAAATTTTACAAGGTGACTTAGTTCGGCGTTTGCTGCTTAAAGGTACTCGTAACTTTGTCTGCTTGGGGGCATTTTCAGAACAGCTACATGATGAAATCGATGAGTATATTTATCGATTTGATGATGAGAGTGAATCGGAATTAACAACAACAATTCTGACAACTTACCATGCAGATGAGTCCATTGAGGATGGGGTTAATTACTTTGTATGTGGTACTCATTTTAAAGACAAAACGAGTAACTGCCTTTTAGCCATTTTAAGTGAGAAAAGCTATGCAGATGGAGAAGTTAAATCGCTCTTAGAAGCTGCGTAGAAAGGTCACGTGGGCTAATGCGAGGCTAATGGGGTCACCCATTAGAAGTTTCCGGTCAAGCAGCAATGACAGCTAATTAATCGAGGTTCGGCTGAGGGTAAGTATTTTACAACGTCATCAGAGCATGCTTCTGATTATGCTAAGCAGGCTGTAAAGGCATTTAAAGATTCGCCATATACGACTTTTAAAACTCAGGTCCCCGCTTCTTCTTTACCAAAAGCAGTCAGTGTTGATGGTGGAATTCCTGCTTATGTTGTACCGAATAATTTACTCAATGAACTTAATCCAAAAATTATAAATTCAATGGCGATACCGAAATGATGAAAAAAGAAGCTACCATATCTGTTCGTTTTCTTACATCTTCTGAGGGAGGGCGTCATTCTGCAATTGAAGGTGATAGATATGGTTGTCCTTTGATGGTTAATGATTATCAGGGAGTTGATTGTCGTTTTGTCTTGGAAGGTAATACTATTTTTGAGCTTGGTCAGGAGTATTTGATAGACATAAAGTTTCTCAATCTTGATAAGGCTTTAAGGTGCCTAAATGAAGGGGATGAAATATCTCTTTGGGAGGGGAAAAAAATAGGTATTGGGTCTGTCATAAAAATTTTTGATGGCTCGGAAAATTAAAGATACTAAAGGAATGGCCTAGAAATACTATTATCTGTCAGGGGGGAAGTTGTACAGCAGACAGACTTACTAATGGTGCAGGTGTGAAAGTAGATGCTGATGGATTAATGGACGGAGTCTCAGTTAATAGCGCTGCTGGAAAATCGCTACAAGAATTAACACAAGGAATTCCACACGGTAAAGTAGGAGTTACTACTGTTGGTGATTTCAGAAAAGCTGGTGGGAATGTGGTTGCTTCGCCTACAAATAACCCTAATCATGCAACATTATCTGGAATAACAGCTAAAAAAGCTGAAGAATTAATGGCTCCCGCCGTTAAAAATCCGAGTAAATGAGATTAAGTATGAATCAAGAAAATATGCCTATAAAAAAGGAAGAGCTCAATGAAATACGTTTACGATGTAACTCCGCAACTAATGCACCATGGGTGTCGTACATAGAAGGTCGAGATCATACTAGTGGTTCAGATTTTATAATGACAGGGGTTGGCGGTTCTAGGGGAGAAGATATTGAACTTAATGGGGCGACGGTTCAGGATCAAGATTTTATAGCTAATGCGAGGCAAGATATTCCTAAATTGTTGGATGAGATAGATAGGCTTAAAAGCATCCTCGGGGAGCCTGACCCTACAGAAAATTGATATTTAATAGACCAAACAGTATTTCATTATGCCGTTTGGCTTTAAGGACCCTCAGGATATAGATTTGTCTAGGGCTGGCATTGAATGCTAGCTATTGATAATGAAGCGAAATGTATTTTTCAGATAATTATCTCAGACTAGTATTTGCATTTATGCATCTTCAAGTTTGATATTTGGCTGTAGAACAGAAAAAATTTTATATTTATTAGATGTTTTTAAAAATGAAGAAGAATTAGTAAATAGTTATTAGAATTCAAATTTTCAGTATAGCGTGTGGTTTTAATATACGAAGGATTAATACTTCTCTAAAATAATCCCACAGTTATGGCCTCCAAAAGCAAAGGATTGTGAAAGAGCGTAGTTTAAAGGAGCTGCTAGGCTCTTTCTGCCAACGAGGTTAATATCTGTCATAGGATTATTTAAATTTAGATTAGGATGTAATAATTGATGCTGTAAACTCAGTGCCGATGCGATGGCTTCAAACGCCCCGCTAGCCCCAATTGTGTGACCTAAAATTGACTTAGTAGAATTCACATAAGGTGCATGAGGAAAGAATTCTTTAATCAAAGTAGATTCAATACTATCATTGAGTTTTGTCCCTGTGCCGTGTGCATTAACATAGTTTATATCGCGACTAGTGAGATTTGTTTGAGATAACAGGTTATTGAGCATGCGTTTTATTTGCAAACCTTCTGGTGCGAGGCTCATCATTGAGTGGGCGTCAAACGATTCTGATGCGCCAATGATTTTAGCGACGATGTGCGCACCGCGAGCTAATGCACTCTCTTGGCTTTCTAGAACGAGAATGCCTGCTCCACCTTCTGAGAAAAGGAATCCACTGTGGTCTTTATCAAAGGGGCAGTTAGCTGTTTGTATGTCGTTCTTAGGAATGGCTAAAGTGCGAGCAATATCAAAACTTTTATAAACAGCGCCGTATTCATCGCGCATATATTCAGCACCACCACAGATGGCAATATCAATTTCTCCAGATTGAATGGCTTTATAGGCTGCACCTATAGCAGAGGTACCAGAAGCACAAGCTTGGCTGATGGTATTATTGATACCATTTATTGAATACTTTATCCCAACAGCAGCAGCAACCGCATTTGGCATGGTCATACTAACGGTAAATGGATTTAGTCTGCGCGGTTTCGTGTAATTCGCTATAGGGTTAGCGAGACCACGACCAATTAAAATACCCTCGAGTTTATTTAGCACTAGGTGGGAATGGTTTTCTAATAAAGTACTAACACCTCCTATACCGGTGCCAATTATAACACCAACCCTGTTGCTATCTAAATTGGTTAACTTGAATTGTCTTTTATTATTTTCGGTCTCTGCTAGCTCAATATTTGCAGCTTGTAGAGCTTGCTTAGTTGCAGCCATCGCTAACAGTGTTACTTTGTCATATTGTGCTAATTCTACTCTGTTAAAGCCGTGTTCTTGGTAATCAATTGGAGGTAGTGGAGACCAAATTCCCGATGAAAAATCAGTGAATTGATGCCAAGAGTCAGGTATTTCGTCGCAGACGCTATTACCATCAAGGCAGTTTTTCCAAAAGTCGTCTATATTTAAGCCTAAACTACTCATAGCCCCCATACCGGAGATGACAACATTCTTCATGTATATTCCTCTACGAAGAGCATAACATCGTCTATTGTTCTAAGCTGATCGAGTAAGCTATCTTCAATATCAATATCAAGTTCTTCTTCTAGCAACATTGCCAAAGATACGATATCAATAGAGTCCGCCTTTAAGTCTTCTTTAAATGAAAGTGTGGTGTCGGTAATTGGTTGTGTTAAATTCAGGGCTTCTTCTATTATAGGTAATATTTTGAGCTTGAGCTCATCTCTATTTTGCATCCTTGCTTCCTATGTATTTTTCATAAATATGAAAGTTATTCTAAATGATTCAACTTTTATTTGATTGTGCTGTTGATAAGTAAGATATAGTCATACAACTCAGTTAAGTTATAGGGTTGTGTTTAAGAGTTGTCGCGGTTATTAATTAAACTCTTTTCCTTGTTGGTCTATCATCAACCCAGCTCCTTAGTTTAGGTAAAGCAAGTTTGTTCAATAAACTTATGTGCAAGAGAGAGCCTTTCCTGAATTCTCACATAAGGAGTAGTTACAATTTTCATTGTCGGAACGTTTTATGCCAGCTTTCACCCGCGATAAGGTTTGAGCATGTCCAAATTGCAACAGGTACTTAGCTTGCGGTGTGCTACTTTTTTACGTAAAAATTTGTGCTGATTCACATATATCTATATGTTAATGTTTCATTCAGCTAATGTCACGAGCTGTGTATATTTAGTTTTTATTCCTCTATCGACGATGATCTAAAGAAATCGTCAATAGTATAGGCACTTTACTGTATCAGTTTTAGTATTACGATTAAGTACAACAGCTCAGCATTAAACGAGGCCCATGGCCTCTTCAAATACTGAAGATTGAATAGTAAAAGAAGTACAGAGTATTAAGGGGCCTTTAACTTGAGTTCGGCATTTGGCCATCATTTTAGGCGCAGAAAAATTGCATTGTAACTAGGCATGATTAGTTAAAACCCTTTTATAACTAGTCCCTAAATTATTTTTAGGTAATGGTTGTTCCCTTTATAAAAATAATAATGACGATACAGTGCGATTTAGCAAGTCTAAGGTGATGTAGGGCTTTCACTCACTGAGTTAATACACTGGATAAGACTAAAGAAAAGCAACAGCTTGATTTTAGTGCTCAACGTTCAACTGCCGATTTTAGGTTTATCAAAGTACTCACCTAAAAACTCTCCTTATATCTAAGACAAGGTGTTTTCATGATCGTTGAGACTTCGGCTTCAGTATCTTGTTTTAAGTACTGACTGATAGCTACGCTTTGCCGGTCATTCCTCTCTAAGAACTGAGAGTTTATTGGCTGAGGATTTTTCGATATTTCCCTGGAGTGATCCTAGCGATACTTTTGAATTCACGGGTCATGTGCGCTTGATCAGTGAAGCCGTGATCGAGTGCGAGATCGGCTAACTGCAGCTGCGGATTCATCTTAATAGATGATTGTGCTTGTCTCGTGCGTAGTACGCGCTGATATTTTTTTGCGCTTATGCCCAACCAAGTATGAAAGTAGCGCTCGAGTTGACGCTGGCTGATATCAATGGGCGTGGGTATCGGTTGTGTTGAAGGTGTTAGTGTTTGAATGTCTCTAATATCATTGATGGCTTGTGACAAAGCATTGGGTAACAGCGCTAGAGTGTTAAACGAGCACTTGAGCCAGCGGCTCAATGTTAATAACCTGCTCCAGTGGTTGGTTTTAGTTTGAAGCACTGCATGCAATTGTATTAAAGAGCGTGATAGTGGGTCGATGCCTTGCACAAGTGTCGGTTTAGTGACTAATTCGTTGAATAATCCGTAGCTAATCGCAGGATGAAATCTAATGCCAGCTAAGACAGCGCCTGGCTGTAATGTTATAGGTGTCGCTTGTTGGCTAACCGGTTGCAAAATACAGCCATCAGCTAAGGTTTGATTATTGAGGTTTACGTTAATATTTGCAGTGCTATTTAAATTAAAGATAACCCCACACCCCCCATCACTGGGTAGCCATTGCTCAACTTCTGCTGTTGCATGTGGATCGACACTAATAGACCACACCGCTTGTATTATATGCGCGAGCTCGCCTTTGGGCTTGTGCATATAAAAGCTGATATTGTGGTCCATTGATGAAAGGTCCTTGGTTTTAGGCCTGATAGCTACCGACAACTGGTTGGAATATACGGGCTACCCGGTTCCAGCTATTGATGGCATTAATAGCGACAGTTAGGTCGAAAATTTCTGCATCGTCAAAAGTATTAGAGAGTTTATCATACTGCAAATCTGTCGCCGACATTTGCGTGGTGACTAATTCTGCCCAGTTTAGTACGCTACGTTCTTGCTGAGAATATAGTGGAGAATCTCTCCAAGCGCTTAGCGCAATGATACGCTCGTAACTCTCGCCTGATTTAAGCGCATTTTTGGTGTGCATGTCAATGCAGTAGGCACATTGGTTGATCTGAGAAATACGCAGTTTAAGCAGTTCCCAAATGGTGATGTTCAATTGCTGGTGTTGAGTGAAACGCTCGGCGAGATACTGCTCTTGTTTAAATAGGATTTCGATTGCACCGGGTGCGACTTTTAAGTAGTTAGCTCTGTTACTCATATTGCTCTCCAATCATTAATATAGTTGATAACTTTAATAGAGATGAATTAGGCGAAGCCTAAATCATCATAGGTTCAATTCCCCACGGATTGCTGTGGGCAGTTGAGTCATCTTAAAGCTATCAACGGATTAATTATTGAAGATTTTCGACATGCTAAGCTCTAGTTTTGTCTAAGTTAGCTCTAACCGTTTGGCTGTACCAATCGACAAAATTGACCACACCAAATTCAAAGGTCTCCGAGTATGGGCCGGGTTCATACGCAATCGAGTTAATGCCTTGCTGGTTGCGCTCAGCCAGTTCTCTATCTTGATCGTTAGTGGCGTCCCAAACTTCTCTAAGGCGCTCGACATTGTAATCAACCCCTTCTACCGCATCTTTATGTACTAGCCATTTAGTGGTTACTAAAGTTTTTTGCGCGCTAATTGGGATGACTTGGAAGACCACACAGTGATCAGATTGCATGTGGTTCCAAGAGTTAGGTAAATGCAATATACGCATTGAACCAAGCTCTGGATTTTTAATGCGGCCCATGAGTTTAGTGCAGGCGGCTTTACCATCTGCCGTCATCACTGTCGTTCCCTCTTTTAGCGGCATACGCACAACGCGATTTTTAAGCCCATGTGAGACATGCTGGTGGGGAATACCCTCTGCATCCCACTCTTTCGCCTGCTTTGCGCAGTGTGCTAAAAATTCAGGCGTGGCTCTTGGGTCTTGCGTATCGTCCCACTCAAGTAAGCTCTCTAATAACTCAGGGTGCGAAGCATTACAATGGTAGCACTCACGGTTGTTTTCTAATACTAGCTTCCAGTTAGCGGACTCTTCTATAGTAGATTGCGCAGCGACTTTGCTGTTTTCAATATCATAAGGTTCCATGTACTTATTTAACGTCTCGCTCATGGACGCCATATCAGGTGCATCACCTTTGGCTAAACAGACAAAAATAAAGCCACCGGCGACGTTGCAGTGTGCCGCTTTTAAGCCGTAAGACTTCATGTTGAAATTGTCACCCATTTCAGTACCTGCAAAAAGTAAGTTACCACTTACATCATAGGTCCACTGGTGGTAAGGGCAGACCAGATTGGCAACTTTACCCTTTTTGCTGTCACAAATTTTTGAGCCGCGGTGTCTGCAAACATTGTGAAATGCCTTAATTCCCCCTTCGCCATCGCGCACAATAAGCACCGGGTTTTGGCCGATATCAACGGTTATATAATCGCCTTTGGTCGGTAGCTCGCAACTCATGCCGACAAAGATCCACTCCTTTTCGAAAATTTCCTGCATGTCTACTTTGAACATCTGCGGGTCATTATACAAAGGCTGTGGCAGCGATAAGTTTTTTGGGCGCGCGGCTAATAATCGATACATCTCACTTTGAGAATGAGAGAAATCCGCTTGCGTGATATTGATTAGATCGTGTCGGTTCACATCGTTTACCTGTCAGGTTTAAGGCGATAGAGGCTGTTGTATTTTTATGGGCTGATATTGTGCTAAAAGCGGTTATAAAAGCTGTCTGATAACGACGCAAAACAATGCGTAAATCGACCTGCGAAAATTTACATATACGCTAAGACATTGTTGGCTATTGGTATATTTCATATTTAGTAATCATTAAGCACAATGTTGTCGTAATTGGGCAAACTCTAGGTATCGGTAAATCAGATGATGGGCGAAAAATAAGCCCACGCATATTTGTAGAGAGCATCCGTATGAGCAATGTAGCCATCAGTGATAATTACCACCACGAAATAAATACCAAGACCTGGAGCAATGGGCGACATCAAGTACGCTGCGTAAAAGTGATTGAAGAAACCAGAGATGTAAAAACATTTTGTTTTATGGCTGAGCAGCCCGTGATGTTTTTCTTTAAACCGGGCCAATTTGTCACACTTGAATTAGAAATTGAGGCTGTACAAGTGATGCGCTCGTACACGATCTCTAGCTCACCTTCAGTGCCATATAGTTTTTCTATTACCGTTAAGCGAGTGCCTGGTGGGCAAGTCTCCAACTATTTACACGACAATATGCAAGAGGGTGACGAGCTTGCAGTGCACGGGCCTGTTGGGCAGTTTAATTGCATCGATTATCCAGCTGAGAAAGTACTGCTGTTATCAGGTGGGGTAGGGATTACGCCAGTGATGTCGATGGCGCGTTGGTTTTTTGATACTAACGCAGAGGTGGATATGCACTTTGTGCACAGCGCGCGTACGCCTAACGATATTATCTATCATCGCGAACTAGAGCATATTTGCTCCAGAATTAATAACTTCAACTTGAGTGTTATTTGTGAACGACAACAGACAGGGCAAGCGTGGGCGGGTTATCGCGGGTATTTAGATGCCGAAAAACTCAATATGATTTGCCCCGATTTTATGAGCCGTGAAATTTTTTGCTGTGGCCCTGAAGTTTACATGAGTGCGGTAAAGAAAATGTTGCAGCAAAGCGGTTTTGATATGCAGCGCTATCACGATGAATCTTTTGGTGCGACACCGGTGGACGTTGAGCAAGATGCGATTGATCAGGCGGAAATCGCAGTGGATATTGCAGATGCACTAGACAGTGCCGATATGCTCAATATTGAATTTTTGAAAAGCGGTAAATCCGTGCAAATACATCCCAATGAGACAGTGCATACAGCGGCTGCAAAATTGGGCTTAAACATCCCGAAAGCATGTGGTATGGGAATTTGCGGGACATGCAAGGTGATGAAAGTGCAGGGCGATTCGGTGATGGATCACAATGGTGGGATTACCGATGAAGATGTTGATGCGGGATACATTTTATCTTGCTGCTCTCAGGCAACAACAGATTTGCAGATCGACTTTTAAGTCAGTGGTTAAGGTGTCGCAAAATATTGGCTGTTTGTCGTATTTAGATAGAAATCTCCATAGTATAAAAATTATTATCACAGTATAGAAATGTATCTCCTAGAAGGATGGTCGGTATGCAAAAGTATTCAGGTTTTGGGCTATTAAAACACGCCTTAACGCATCATGAGAATTGGCAGCGTGTATGGCGCAATCCTATCCCGAAGAAAAAATATGATGTAGTTATTGTCGGTGGTGGCGGTCACGGGTTGGCCACGGCTTATTATTTAGCAAAAGTGCACGGTATTACCAATATAGCGGTACTTGAAAAAGGCTATTTAGGCGGCGGAAATACCGCGCGAAATACCACTATTGTGCGCTCTAACTATCTTTGGGACGAGTCGGCGAAACTGTACGAACACGCGATGAAGCTCTGGGAAGGGTTATCTCAAGACCTTAACTACAACGTGATGTTCTCACAGCGTGGGGTACTTAACTTAGGGCACACCTTGCAAGATATGCGCGACATTGAAAGACGTGTAAATGCCAATCGTTTAAACGGTATCGATGGTGAAGTACTCGACCCGCAACAAATTAAAGAA
>Ga0209292_1005425_pt1 | contig 13005 bp, 14 predicted proteins | sample GOMGulsemesocosm_2_FD_184634 | JGI IMG/M metagenome (GOLD analysis project Ga0209292, IMG submission 184634) | Methane-oxidizing microbial communities from mesocosms in the Gulf of Mexico - GOM9C Gulf of Mexico (SPAdes) (version 2) | ecosystem: Environmental > Aquatic > Marine > Cold seeps...
ATCCTTGGGATTTTGAAGAGGTCTATTCCAAGCTATACGATTGGTGCCAACAACAAGAATTTGATACCGATAAAAATGACTACTTATTCCATATAACAACCGGTACTCACGTTGTTCAGATATGTAGTTACTTGCTCACAGAAAGCCGTCATTTTCCGGGCCGCCTTGTTCAGACTTCACCCGATCATAACAATAAAAACAAGTCGATTGGACGTATACAAATCATCGATTTGGACTTATCCAAGTATGACCAATTAGCAACACGATTTGACGTTGAGCATCAGGAAGGAAAAGAGTTCTTAAAAGGCGGTATTGAAACTAAGAACAAAGCCTTTAACAGACTTATAACTCAGATAGAAAAAGTCGCGATTCGCTCTCAAGACCCGATGTTACTTACAGGGCCTACAGGTGCAGGTAAAAGTCAGTTAGCGACACGTATATTTCAATTAAAGAAAAAGCGCTCTATGTTAAAAGGCACATTAGTCTCTGTGAACTGTGCAACCTTAAAAGGTGAGAATGCCATGGCTGCTCTATTTGGTCATACGAAGGGGGCATTCACCGGCGCACAAAAATCGAGAGATGGTTTTTTACTTACCGCCAATGATGGCGTTTTATTCTTAGATGAAATTGGTGAACTTGGTGTAGAAGAGCAAGCGATGTTACTTCATGCAATCGAAAATAAAACATTTCATCCAGTAGGAAGTGATACGCCCGTTCAAAGTAACTTCCAACTAATCGCTGGCACCAATAGAGATCTAAAACTGGAGATTGAAAAAGGCACTTTTCGAGAGGACTTACTCGCCCGAATTAACCTATGGACCTATGAACTACCTGCATTAAAAGATAGGAAAGAAGACATTCCCGCCAACGTTGACTATGAGATAGATCTTTTTGCTAAAAAAACAGGGCATCGTGTGCAATTTAACAAAGAAGCCCAAAGTTCCTTTATTGGCTTCTCTACTTCCAATGAGGCGATATGGTCTGGGAACTTTCGGGATTTAAGCTCTGCGATAACTAGACTGTGTACTTTGGCCGATTCTTCGAGAATCACAGTAGATGATGTCGAAGATGAAGTAAAACGGTTAAAACGATCATGGAACCCAACGGGCCAGCAATCGACTAACAATAATTTATATAAGTATCTATCAAAAGAAAAAATAGAAAATTTGGATACTTTTGATGCTAACCAACTTAATTATGTACTTGATACATGCCAGCGCCATAATAGTATGGCATCAGCAGGTAGAGAGCTATTTAATGTTAGCCGAACCTTAAAATCTCAACCAAATGACTCAAGTCGCCTGCAAAAATACTTGAGTAAATTCGGATTGAAATGGGGAGATATCTCATAGTTTTGGCGTCATTTGAAACCTGACAGTTCAAGTTAAGACATATTCACTTAATCTTAATAACTTTCAACTCCAACCCCCCAAAGATTATTTATATTTTTCAAATATGTATTAGCTTTGTGTTCAGCATCATGAATAAGAGAGTTACATATGGTCTGCGGACCCGAAAATGGTAGTCGCTCAAACACACCAATTTCTACAGACCACTCATCATCATAAGGTTGTGCTGCATTGGTTACAGCGCTTGTATATTCCCGTATGATTTTATCGCTCTCATTATAAATACAATTTCCCACTACTACTGTTAAAAAGCCTTTTCGTTCACCAATGAACTCAACAGGAGCAAACAGTCCAGCTTTATACAAGTTTTCAATCGAATGTATGACTCTCGTATCGTGATCCTCATCCCAAACCACCGCAAATTTATGAACCAAGGGCTTTGATAGAGGCTTTCGAAAAGCGCTATTCCATTCTACCGAACTGAGAACAGAATAATGTGTCCCTCTACCAATTTCACCAATCGGCTCTTGCTCATCATACAGAGTATTAAACAACTCGGAATATACCGGTCGAATCATGCCTTTCTTCCTGGAATTATTTTACTCTGACAAGTCACATGAGCTATGAAATTTTCACATTGGAGACATTCATATTGACTTTTACAAGACTCATTTTTATTTGGAGCCATACATATACCAAAGTAGCATAGAGCCGCTTGATTGTTATTCTCCACATTTATTATTCCCTTAAATTTATCGTCTCTGTTCATAATATCCATCCTCAAATTTTAACTTCTTTTCATAGGTGGTAAAGGAGCATTAAGTTGATGCTCAGTTAAACCATTTGCATAAGCGTTGTATTGCCAAACTCGAAACTGCTCTAAGAGGTTCCTTTGCTCTCTTTTTAGTCGATTATTTTCAACTTCCAACCGATCTATTCTTGTGGCTGCCATGGCAAGAGATGAAACAGATTTAGGCTTGACGAGTGTTTTAGGACGATCTCTAATGTTCTTTTTTAGATCTAAATAAGCTGTATAAATCCGCGTTTTTGTTTCGAGTGTTTGCCTAGTTGGATGAATACCAAGCTCTTCCTGAATTTTTGTGCGAAATTTATCCCAGGTGAACTTAACATCTAAACTCCATTCATCAGTCAGTTTGGTTATGTCTGCCACGTTGCTATCCGTAAGGTGTTTAGCCACAATTACTTACCTCTTATTGCAGCTAACTTCGCCAGTGCTTTTGGCGGCTTGCGAACAATCACAGGATCACCATTGGGGATTTTAGTGATTTTTGGAAGTCGTTTCTTATGATTAATGTCCATAGCTTTGTCCAACCTTGACATATCATTACCTTCAAACCTTATCAGCGAGCCATCTGGAATCTTAGGATCACACAACGCGAGTATCAGTTGAATACTACTTCTAATCGATTCTCTTCGTTTGTTGTAATGCCGCTCGGCACCGATTATCCCTTCAGAAACCGCTGCTCTGTCATTTTGCAGATAGACCAACTCTGTTCTAAACAGTTTGCGAACTCGGTCCAGCTTTTCGTCGTCTCCCTTAACGCAAACTTGTTCTGAGCAAGTAATACAATTTCGATGTTTGGTACACGGAGACATTATATAGTCATGCAAACATAACCCGAACTCAGTTTGGTGAATAGTAAGCGAAGCGCCTGTATTCAGTTCTTGTGCTGTTGCAGGGTCTACAACCTCAATATTGTATAGTGACGTTTGATTAACCTCTTGTCGCCTTCGGATATCGCCATTTAATTTGTTATAGTCATCAGGAGTCGTATGGTTATAAATGCGATTATGCTTTTTATCCGCACGCCCTGACCATTTGGTTAATAGCTCGGTATCCATGCCGTTGATTTTTGCTATAGAGCTTAGAAGATGGCGAATTTGGTGCGTAGTCATTTTAAGCTCGGAGGAATAACCATGACGTTCAAAAATACATTTAATTTTTGCAAGCTTCCCTGTTGATCGTTTTCTTTTTTTGGTCTTTGCTAAATCCTCATTTAATGTATTGATAGTTGGAATCCAAAGTTTTTGCTCGTTTATTGGCTTCTTCTCGCAAAGCTGATTGTGAAACATACAAAATAGAGCTTCTGACCACTTAACTTCTACCCCTTCACCGTTTTTAAAGGGTATGAAAGGAAAACTTTCAGGCATATTGATTTCTTGCTCATTGTCCCTTTTAAGCTCGAGTTCTTTTGCATAAGTTCGAGCTTGATCCGTCAACTTCGTTATGCGAGCTATTGCCTTCTCTACACACTCAACTAACTCGCTGGGGATCCACTCAACTTCGTAACCATAGCTTTTGCCCGAATACCATTTTATCCCAACAGCTTTATTTCCATTGCTATCCGTATCGTAATGTAAGCAGTCGGTTTTCAAATAAAAAACTTCACTTCCTCTGGCCGGTGCAGATAGTAATATTGGAATACAAGAAGAGGTAAATATATCCCGTTTTGACAACTCATTGTCTCTAAAAGAAAATATTTCAGCCAAGGCCATCAAAGCATCTTCATCAGGTAGTTTTTTAGCCCTTATAGCTGAGGCAAGATCACCGACTTTCTCAACTATATCTTGACCTCTCTTTATGGGATTTTTCCATATAAACGGCTTAACCATTTTTTTATCAGACAGGAATTTAAGAAGCTTTTCTAGGTGACGGCCACCATGATAGGCCGCTTGAGCGGAGTATGACTCTCTAATTAGATTTGCAGCTTGATCAAGAACAGCAGGGGTTAGTTTAAGAATATCAACATAACCATCAATTTCGAGCATGACTTTTTCGATACTTCTTACTGCTTTTATTTCATTGTAAGTCCTTGCTGGGTTTAGAGTTTGACTATAGAGCACGTAAGCCTTGGCGAATGGCATGATGGAAACATGCAATAGGCTTGATGGGTTTCTATCCTGCGAAGAGACTCCAACCTTAGTAAAATTAACGGCACTTTTCCAATACGGAGATACAAATTCCATTTTGTTGTTAAGTGGAGGAATCTTGTTAGTAAATTCGATAAAATCTGCAAAATTCAGTCTTGCATCAAGCTCAAATTTAGGAGTGAATATAGAAATGTTATCCATTACTACTTCCTTTCATTAGGTGGCACTTTCTAATAACCTGAACTACCGCAAATATTGATCTATCATTAATTTCTGCTATTTCTAAGTCGTTAGTTTCTTTCGCTATTCTTGAACGCTCCTTTTGTAACTCTTCTAATACTTTCTCATGGGGGGCATCACTCCACGCTTTAAATTTCGGACAGGTATAGCAGGCTATTGGAGCGTGATCATGGCAGCGAGCGCTGGTGCCACACTGTCCGAGACTATTCGTATTTTCATAAGTACGAATAACGATACCTTTTGATTCAGGTTCTTGCTTTTTACTAGGATTAACTACTTTACCTTTGAAAGCATCGGCATACTGAATAAGGGAGCCATTCATAATTCTTGATATTTCAGCAGCATGTTCTGGGATGTTTGCAACATATACACTGGTATTTTGAGTATCTGACTGATCAAGCAAATTCGCTATGGTCAAAACGCCAGCACCTTCGCGTGCAGATCTCGTGCCTTGTGTATATCGAAACCTGTACCCATTAACTTTTAAAGGCCGCCCTGTTCTCTCTGATACAATATTCAAGCTTTTAATTATCTGTACCAGCTTGCAAACAAGATCCCTTGACTTGAGGTGAAACAACTCTGTTTTAAGGATATTTAGAAAATCTTTTTTTGCTACTACTTTAAGACTGTGAATACCATCAGGAAACAATGGCACTTCATTCTTTTCTTGATTAGAAAGCTCTCTACCTAATAATTTTTCTACGTTTTTAACAACCTGCTCAATATGTATAGTAAGTACTTGACCAATACTTTCTATTAAAGCGACATCTTTGAATTTCGAGCGAAATTTTCCGCCTCTAATTTTTGCTTTTGGTATATTCAAAATATAAGTCGGGACTTTCAGTAATACAGTATCAACTCTTAAATCAGCAATTTTTAGATGAGCGATCTGTACTGGTCTTCTGCCAGTAGCAGCGAAGAGTTGAGCCATAGAGTAGTCCTCTTCATTTAATTCTCCTTTCCCGTAACAATAATCAAGGCCATCGCGAATTGCATGAAACTCTATATCACTGAATGGGCCGGTTTCGGGATCTAGCGAAAGTACAGCTTTACCTTTTTCATTACCGGATAAACGCCAGCTGTTGATAAATTCAAATATCGATTCACTTACCGCGCTATACCCAAGAAAAAATAGTTGCTTTAAGAAAACCCGTAAAACTCCGACTCTATACTCTTTATCCTTATTTAAAAATTGAGATTTAAAAGCAAGCAATCCTTCTTCAGATATTGTTCGGTAGCCATTCTTAACATAGTAAGCAATTTCTCTACGCACATTTGAAATATGCCCCCACGATTTGTGTTCTGCGAAATAAACCATTGTTTTTCTAACATCAGCTTGTATGCTTTCATCAAACTTTTTAATAAATCTAACATTTAGTCGACACCCTTTTCTTAGATCCCAATGATCAGCATTCATGTCAAACTCGAACCCATAGAAACTAACGGTCCAATTATTGCTTTCTGCAAGTTGCGCATGTGATTTCATTATCAAATTCCTTGTTAAAAGATTAATATGGAATGTCTTCTTTAATAAGGCTTAGGTTATCTTGATCTTTTGAAATACGTTTTCGTTGGAGTTGTAATCCAAATTTCATTGATTTTTTGTGCTGGTAACGCTTGGTATATGTTTTTGCTGTACCGGAGTCCTCGACCCATCCCATTAGATAGCTACGAAGATCCTCAGCTTCTGATTCCGATATTTCGCCTCGGTCCAAAGCAGCGTCAACGTCTTCACTAAATTCATCGTTCCAAGTATGCCGCAATGAATAAGAGTTCAAACTAAAACCTAATGCGATTGATAGAAATTTGAAAACTTTATCAACTGACGAAATTGATAGTGGCGAAGCCTTTTTTGCGCCTGTTTGGTGACTTAAGAACAAATAGGGGCACCTGTTTGCACCCCTGACCTGCGAGCGATATTTGATGACATAAGTTTCAACCATTTCGTATAACACATCGTCAATCTCGACATCTCGCCCGAGCGTTTTAACACTCGGAACATTGGTTCGTGGATCATCTAGGTTATCTGGATCCCGTCGTATATTTATTGTTTTTTTGCCTGGGTCTAAATCAGTCGCTTTTAAGGTAAGCAGTTCTCCTTTTCGGCACCCTATATAATACAGAATGTGAACCATAACCTTATTACGATAACGAACAGCTTCATTAACCCAAGGATTAGTCGGCGAATCAATTTCAACGGCATTCAGTAAGTCTAACTTTTGAGAGTCTGTTAACGATTTAAAGTAGTCAGGATCATCATCGTAGGTGTCTACTTCTGGAAAACCGATTTTAAGTCTTGCTCGCATTATTTCGACATCACGACTGGAAGCTTGATTGAAATGGGTTGCTAACCACACCAAATATTTTGAAATGAATAGGAGACGGTTATAAGTTGTTTTTGATTCAACCATATCGGTGTCGATAACAACGACATATCGAGCTAACTCTAGCTTTTTTCGATTGAAGCTGAATTCTTTTCCAGATGGTTTCAACTTAATGGAATCAAGAAGAGAACACTTTGTTTTTTTCGTCCACGTTATTATCGACTCAATTTGGCTCTCAGAAAGCAATTCTCCTTTACGAAATGTTGCTATCAATCCAATATTTTTTAGTTCACATATCAGCGCAAGGAACTCTAGAATGCCAAGTATTGTTCGCATGGAATTAAACGCATCAGGCTTATTTCTGTGATGGATGGTTAAGAACAAATTTTCGTAAAACAATGGAATGCCAGTATCAAGATTAACTAACAAAGCACCTTGTTCGCCGTTGGTTGATTTAAACTTTAGACACTGGTAGTTCATATTTTTATACCTACATTATGAATATCGAGATTTCAGAAAATCATCTTCAATGACTTATTAAAAATGAGCCAAATTTATTGATTTGAAGTTAACTTGATATGTCGTCTTCTATATTTTTACTATTAATTTTCACAATTTTTTTAAGCACAATTCTTTAAATATCTTTTAAAGTTATTACCTATTACTGAACATTTGTCAACCATTGACTTTATCGCAACATATTGATTAATATATATTTATTGCAATAATATGTATATTATTGCAATAAATATTGGTCACCTAACTTTGTTAAGCTACTGAATAGTTAGAGAATTAAAATCCGTGTTTTTGACAGTTTTTAAACAAGGGGGTATTTTGGCAGAATATTTCTCGATAAAGAGAAGGGAAATTTTTTTTCTGGTCTGAAGTTTTTTTACAATTTTTGTGTAGAAAACGAAAACATAATGACTGATTAGACATCAAATTCCCATCCTAAAGCGTATTTTACATGATGAATGTCATGTACCTAACCTCGAAATGTTTATCGCTTCACAATGATATATCATTCGTCTCAAGTAACCCTGAAAGATGCAACAAATTGATATCATAATATTTCTGTTTAATAAGCGTCTGGACTTGTCACTTTAGTGAATCAGAGGCGTTTATAATGAAGCCTTTCCCACGATAGATAGATTAAAACCAATGATACTATAATTGGCCCTACAGCTATTGAAAATGTAAGAATACTAGGATTAATCCAGACAAAAAATACCATAGCAATCCATGCTGGAGCTAATAATGAAAAAATGATTTTTATTCGTCCATGACAATTAAATGCAGCAATGCGGTAAAGAAGTATTATACCAATAATACCTAACGCACCAGCTATAAGATAAATCAGAAGAAGAGGACTTCCATTAATAGCCAAATTAACGGCAGTTGATATTCCTCCCATGCCGATACCCCATAAAAAAGTTGCAGGTAACATGCATAAAAGTATTGCTAACAGTATTAAAAATCTATCGATATTGATATGACCAAATAACATTTTTAAATTCTAGCCTACTTCTGTTCATCGTCTTAAGGTGAACTTAACCTTTTCAATCAATCAAGGTCAAGTTGGTGCCATTAGTGGAAGTTGAGTTATCCTCAATGATTCATTATTGAATACGGTTTACTTGTTTGATGAAAAATTCATTATCTGACATTAGTAATGATAAATTCCATCTCTCATCGTTAACTTTGATTGATATTGTTACGGCATTTGTATCAGAGTAATTCATATTTAATGAACGAACTGCTATAGGAACGCCTGTATTTATTGAATCTAAAAACTTATGACACTGCTCACAAAACCAATATTCATAAAAAGGGATGTCCATTCTATCTCTAGCAAAAACACCATTTCTTTCTAAATCCGATGTAAGTTTTAATATTTGATTAAAAACCTCATCATTATTAAATACTTCTGATCCGTAAACCATTGGAACATATAGTCCGCTGTTATGATTTGGGCATATGCCATTAACTGATGGTGCATATGAAGAATATTTTGATATAGGCTCTAACCTTTCCTCAATTAATTTGCAATTTTTCAAAGGCGTTAGCTTTGGAGTAGTCAATCTAAAAGAGGTTATATGTTGCGGTAATTTGCAAGTCATTAACGATGTATATGGAGGCGATTCAGCAGAATTAAGGATAGGTTTATAAGTACAAGGTTCAATTTTAATAATCGTTGTAGCTACTGAACCAAAAGAAAGTAACAACAATAAACCAATGCTTAACGCTTTTGAGGTTATCTTCTTCATCTAAATCCTTTTTCAATTACTTTTGAGTGACTGCTGCTCGCTCTTAACTGACCTTAATATTTTCAAAAGCTTACGTCAACTTTGTGCCATTCGGAGACAGTCGTTGTATTTAAGCAAAGGGGAAGTATTCGCACATTACCCCTTCGTCATCTCATTGCTTACAAACTACGTCAGGCATTAACTCCTCATCCCATTCACCTTTATTTCGGTTGTAATTTGCTAGTTTTATATGAATGGTGACATCCATTTTTGAACCAAATCTCGGAAATATTTCACAAGCGTTCTCTAGAATTTTTTTTCTATGCTCAGGCTCTCTAATTGAGGCCGAATATTCTCCATATTTTTCAGGAAGATATCCCACTGTTGAGGTTCTATTCAATGACCAAACATATTTCGTTAAAGCTGAGAGTGCTCCAGACCAATCCTCTAAGCCAGTACAAAGCTCTTGCCCAGTCGCCTCACATAATTTATTTCTTTTTTCAGCGAGAAGAATAGACATACATTTAAAACGTCCATTCTCTACCAGGCTTTGTTTTAAATGAATATTATACTTTTCTGCATATTTGTTAGCTTGTGAAGCTTTTGTTCCTTGCCCTTTGCATTGATAGCTATCTGCACCAGCCAAAACCATATGGAATTCATAGTTTTTCATCGCACAACCAAGCTCTTCTCCAGAATCGAATCCTGGTCTTGATGGGCTAAAACCATCTGCAACACTTAAAAAAGTGTCTTCTCCAAACTTGTTACTTTGGACAGCTACTTCAGGGGGGATTTTTAATAAATTATCAATTCCCTTCATGAAATCACAATCGCTCGCGAACACCTGAAAGCTAAAAGGAAATATTAAGAAGATAATAATGGAGATAGTTTGTTTCATAGTTTTGAGATAATTCTTTAATTGAATCGATATTTAATGAGTTAAATTGTTTGTTTGGCTTAACTCGTCAACTTCCGTTTGTCGTTCACAACAGTTCCTGAACTTTTGATTACATTACGTTATATTGCTATCGGTCTCAAAGCTGTCATTGGGATAATTCGATAAAAGTGTGCAATTTTTTCTCAAGGGAGCGTACTCTTGAATCAGCGACTAACCCCGTAATTATTTTATCTTTTTCTATGTCGCCATTTTTGAGTAAATACTGCGCACAATGATTATGTTCTGTTTTTGAATCTTTAACTCCGTTATCAAAAGCGGCAAGGTTTGCATGACTTAATAGGGCATCGAATTCACTTTTAGAAATATCTTGTTTTTGTACGTTGCTTTGGTTAGAAAGAGATACAACTTTATAATTTTGTTCTATTTTTCCAACGAATATGTATATCTCCATGACCCACCCGTCACTACTATAGTTATAAACAAGATATTTATCTGAAGATGCTCTTAACGATTTATCTAACTTAGCAATTTGCTCCTTAACTTCTGGAACCCAACTGCATGCCAGAACAGGTTTGGCAACCACACTGAAAGATAAAGAAAAGAAAGCTAAACAAATTACTAAGATAAACCTAATCATTATTTTTTGAAATCCTTATCAAATACCTATGGCCGCTGAATGCTCTATACAGACATTAATCTTTTCAATCGGTTACGTCAAATAGATGCAGTATAACTAAAAGTTACCGCATTCCGAATCTTATGATTACTTCCGTAAATAAGCTTATTGACCACCTGATTGGCTTATACCAAACATTACTTGAACCACCATTATTAAAGCCAGCATCCATATGATTGACTTCGTCTTGTAAAATCGATTCGACGGCATTTAGAGCCTCTTCATCATTTTTTGATTTCAGATAAATTATTTGTTCTTTTAAATGATTAATAACAACGGATTCCACGGCCCAAGTACACGCCATAATTCCATTTTTACCAAGAAGTGCTGATATTAAACCCATACAATATCCGCCTAAACCACAAAGCCAGAAGCTTTTGCATTTAACACCATTTCTCGTTTGAATTTCTTTCCAGAATATTTCTAAATGCTTCTTTTCGTCGGCAAGGAATGATTCTAAAAGTGGTACTAAATCTTTATTAAATCTTTTACAAATAAAGATTTGAGAACGGTAAATGTTGATGGCTCCAAATTCACCAGCATGATTTACTTTCAGTATCTTTTTTGGGGTGTCTAATTCACTAGAACTATCGGTGTATTTCAAGATTTCTACGTCCTTGCCTGTATGCATTCAATGGCTGCTACTAGTTGTGAGTTGCTTCCTGTGATTACTTCATTAGAAACCACGTTCTGATAACCACATTTGTGCACCAAGTGAATTAACACCATCACCGTCAGCGATGGATTTCACTTTTTTAATGCATAGATTTCTTTGTTTTTTACTAATGGTTGACAAGTCAGCCAACAAAAAAGCGACCCACGAACCAGCGTTCGGATGAGTCAACAAAGAAAGATATTTTTCTACTTCTGCTGAAGAGTTCAGCGAACTAACTAGCTCACTCATCTTATCAGCCACTACATTAGCATTTTTTACACTGTTTTTATCAGCGTAATCCGTAGCAGCATGTAAATCAGCAAGTTCTATAAAATCATCCATAATTTACTAGTTATTCTCTTTGTTGTGACAGTCCGCTACTCGCTGTTACTGCCATTAGGATTTTATATTAAATTACTTGATGAGGCGCTAGGGAATATATTGACTGTTAAAGGGTCTAATTTTTCAAGATAATCTTCTGCATCACTATTACCATTAACAGCAGATATCTTTAACCAGAATACCCCCTTTTCAATATTTTTTGAAAAAATTTCACCTTCATAATAAAACAGCCCCAAATAATACTGAGCTTCGGGGTGCCCTTTATTAGCCGCTAAGTTTAAATAATATTCAGTATGGCCTTTGCTTTTCTTGAAACCACTGTAACCCAAACAAAGAAATGCATAGCAAAACATTGATTCAACAACCCCTTGTTTCGCTTCGTCAAAACAATGTTGTTGAATCTGTTCATTGGAAATTGTTTCACGCTTAAATTTATCAACTAAAAAATCATAAACATGTTTGAATTGAGACATTTATTTCCTTGTTAATTAGTACTTTTTAACTATCGATAAACTTCCGCTGTTCGCTCACAACAGCCCGTGAGCTTTTGATTACATTACGTTAAATTATTGATGGACTCAAGTGTGCCAAAAGCGGCTATTCAGATTTTACCACTATGTAAGCCTTATTATCCAACGGTGGAACGGATAGCTCTACTACCCCTTTCATGTTTTTTATTGTCAAGATCGCTTTAATTGATATTTCTGTATACAGTATTATTAACAAAATATCAGGCGTCACCGAAAAATCAAAAATGAAGATATTATTTTTATGCACTGCGAATGTTCAACGTAGTAAGACAGCCGAAGAAATATTTCGACGTGTTGATCTGTCGAATCAATATAAATCTGCTGGATTAAGTGCTAAATATACTCAGAAAATGGGTTCTACACTATGTACTGAAGCTATGCTGAAATGGGCTGATTCCATATATGTTTTTGAAGAAGCACATATTGAACGTATCAAAGAATACACTGGAGAACAATATCTGAGTAAAATTACAAACCTCCACATTGAAGACGAATATCAATTTTTTCAACGAGAGTTGGTACTGATGCTTTTAGATAGGTTTTCGCTTAGAGAACATATGTGTTCAAACAGGATTATAAATAAAATAATTAACTAAACTTTACAAAAATACAGGGTACGTGATAACTACAATTCAGCCACAAAAAAACCTGCAAACTTTACACTAAGATTCGCAGGTTCCTAAATACTAATTTACTGATTTATTTATGTTTTAAGTTAAAACTTTACAAAATCAGGTCTAGGGTACGTTTCAGAAAGGAATGTCGTCATCAAAATCGATAGTAGGCTCTTGTGGATTAACCTTAGGAGCAGGTTGATTTTGTTGTTGTCCTTGATTAGCAAAGCCACCTTGTT